>Ga0194117_10000620_pt1 | contig 45760 bp, 55 predicted proteins | sample TA2MahsurfametaG_FD_160579 | JGI IMG/M metagenome (GOLD analysis project Ga0194117, IMG submission 160579) | Freshwater microbial communities from Lake Tanganyika, Tanzania - TA2015009 Mahale N1 surface | ecosystem: Environmental > Aquatic > Freshwater > Lake | place: Tanzania: Lake Tanganyika... | reverse complement strand
AGCTCACCCCTGAGCTGGCGATTCACGGTTCCACGCAGATGTCGATCACCAGCGCTGCCGGGGTGGCGATGGCGGCTGAGCTGGGCTGCACCCGGGTGGTGCTGGCGCGGGAGTTGAGCCTGCGCGACCTGCAACGCATCCAGGAGCAGCTGCAGCGCCGCGGATTGGAGATGCCGCTGGAGGTGTTTGTGCACGGGGCTTTATGCGTGGCTTATTCGGGCCAGTGCCTCACCAGCGAAGCCCTAGGCCAGCGCAGTGCCAACCGCGGTGAATGCGCCCAGGCCTGCCGGTTGCCATATCAATTGATCGTGGATGGCGAAGAGCGCGATCTGGGTGAACAGCGCTATTTGATGTCGCCCCAGGATCTGGCCGCCTGGGATCTGTTGCCCCAGTTGGCGCAGGTCGGCATCGCCAGCCTCAAGATCGAAGGCCGGCTCAAGGAAGCCACCTATGTGGCGGCGGTCACCGAGGCCTACCGGCGTGGCTTGGATCAGCTGCGACCGGGGGAGCGGGGTGGTGGTGTCGGCGACTGTCCGCTGCCGGATATCCATGGATATCCCGATCTGGACACTTCCAATGAGGACATCCGCCGCCAACTCGAACTGAGTTTTTCGCGCGGGCTCAGTCACGGCTGGCTGGATGGCGTGAACCACCGCAAGCTCGTGCATGGCCGCTGGAGCAAGAAGCGCGGCCCCTGGGTCGGCCGGCTCGAGAGCGTGGAGGCTGGCGGCCGGCTGATCCTGCGCACGCGGATGGCCCTCAAGCCCGGCGATGGGGTTGTGCTGGAGATCCCCAGCAGCGATCCACTGCTGCCGCCCAAGGAAACCGGTGGCCGGCTGATGCAGGTTGACCCTCTGCCCCGAGGCCGCGTCGCGCTCAAACTCGGCCCCGGCCGTATCGACTTGCGCGGCTTGCAGTCCGGTAGCCCCTGCTGGCTCACCAGCGACCCGCAGCTGGAAAGCCGCCTGCAGAAGCTGGCCCAGCAGGAGGTGCCCGAACAGCGCCGCGGCTTGCAGGTGCGGGTGTGGGGCCAGGCCGGTGAGCCACTGCAGCTCGAAGCCGCAGCGATCGCGGGCCTGGCGGGCGGCCCTTGGCGCGTGCAGTCAGAGCAGCCTTTGCTGGCGGCGAGCGGGGCTGGTTTGGATCATGACCGCCTCAGCCAACAGCTGGGCCGGCTGGGCGGAACCCCCTGGCAGCTGGAGCGGCTTGAGGTGGAGCTCAGCGGCAGTGTGTTTCTGCCCGTTGCCCAACTGAACGCCATGCGCCGGGCCCTGGTGGGTCAACTGGCGGATGCCCTGGAGCAGCGAGAGGGTGATCTGGCCCCCACGCCGAGTGTTGAGCCCACGCCGAACGCAGAGCCTCAGGCGCGCTTGGCGGCCACGGAAGCACTGCGGCGCGTTCTTGCCGAGCAGTCGGATCCCGCACCCGGCGAAGCCTCGGAGCCGATGGAACTGAGCGTGTTGGTGCGCAGCCTGGAGCAGCTGCAGGCTTTGCGTGATCAGCCCATTCAGCGGGTGATCGTGGATCTGGAGCACCCCGCTCAGCTGCGGGAGGCGGTGCGTCTGGGCCGGGGGTGCTGGCCTGGGGGGGTGTGGGCGGCAGGCCCTCGGATCACGCGCCCCGATGAAGCGTGGACTTTGGAGCCCTTGCTGCGAGCCGAGCCTGATGGCTTCCTGGTGCGCAATGCCGATCAGCTGGAGCGCCTCACGCCTGTGGCCCCCTGTGCCGGCGATTTTTCACTGAATGTGGCCAATCCCCTCTCAGCCCGCTGGCTGCTCGAGCGTTGGGGGCTCGCCTGGCTCACCGCCAGCTACGACCTGGCTTTGGATCAACTGCTGGCTCTGGTGGCTGGATCGCCGGCCGGTCGATTGGAGATCACCCTGCATCAGCACATGCCGCTGTTCCACATGGAGCACTGCCTGTTCTGCGCATTCCTCTCCGAAGGGCATGACCACACCGATTGCGGCCGCCCCTGCGAGCAACACACGGTGCTGTTGCGCGACCGCAGCGGCGCTGAACATCCGCTGCGGGCGGATCTCGGCTGCCGCAACACCCTGTTCAACGGCCGGGCGCAGACAGCCGCCGAAGCCATCCCGCAGTTTTTGGCTGCTGGAGTGCGCCGCCTGCGCCTGGAACTGCTCGACGATTCCGCCGCCGACAGCCAGCGCCGGGTGCAGCTTTACCTGCAGGCTTTGGCTGGCACCATCAGTGGCCGGGCTGTGTGGCAGCGCGAACAGCTGCAGAGCCGTCTGGGGGTGACCCGCGGCACGCTGGCCGAGCGGCGCTGAACGAGAGACTCAGCTGTCAGGCCCTGCGATAGATTTGCTTAACGCACCGTAGGGATTCTGCAGGCCACGCTGCAGGGGAGTCCAGAACAGATCGCTTTGCTTCAGGCCCGGCGATCCAGCTCAGGGGTTTCAGTCATCGTTCCCACGCCAACGCCTGCGGCGTGCGCCATTGAGATCACAACCAGCATCACCATTTATGAGCGGCGAGCATCCGGGAACCCCGATCCGCAATATCGCAATCATTGCCCACGTTGACCACGGCAAAACCACCCTGGTGGATGCGCTGCTGGCTCAGTCGGGCATCTTCCGCGACAACGAGGCTGTCCCCACTTGCGTGATGGACTCCAACGATCTGGAGCGCGAGCGCGGCATCACCATTCTCTCCAAGAACACTGCGGTGGACTACGAGGGGATCCGGATCAACATCGTGGATACCCCCGGTCACGCCGACTTCGGCGGTGAGGTGGAGCGGGTGCTCGGCATGGTGGATGGCTGCCTGCTGATCGTGGACGCCAATGAGGGCCCGATGCCCCAGACGCGTTTTGTGCTCAAGAAGGCCCTGGAGAAAGGCCTGCGCCCGATCGTGTTCGTTAACAAGATCGACCGCGCCCGCGTGGATCCCGAGCAGGCGGTCGACAAGGTGCTCGACCTGTTCCTCGAGCTCGGCGCCGACGACGACCAGTGCGACTTCCCCTACCTCTTTGGTAGCGGCATGGGCGGCTATGCCAAGCCCGATATGGCCACCGAGAGCGACAACATGCGTCCGCTCTTCGACGCGATCCTGCGCCACGTTCCGCCGCCGGTGGGCGATCCCGAGAAGCCCCTGCAGCTGCAGGTCACCACACTCGACTACAGCGATTTCCTTGGCCGGATCATGATCGGCCGCATCCACAACGGCACGATCCGCGCCAACCAGCCGGTGGCCCTGCTGCGTGACGACGGCAGCGTGAAGCGCGGCCGCATCAGCAAGCTGCTGGGCTTCCAGGGCCTGCAGCGCGTGGAGATCGAACAGGCCCGCGCCGGCGATCTGGTGGCTGTGGCCGGTTTCGATGAAGTGAATATCGGCGAAACTATCGCCTGCCCGGATGAGCCCAAGGCGCTGCCGCTGATCAAGGTGGATGAACCCACCCTGCAGATGACCTTCGTGGTCAACGACTCGCCCTTCGCCGGCAAAGAGGGAAAGTTTGTGACCAGCCGCCAGGTGCGCGATCGCCTCAACAAAGAGCTGCTCACCAACGTGGCGCTGCGGGTGGAAGACACCGACTCCCCCGACCGCTGGGCCGTGAGCGGCCGCGGTGAGCTGCACCTGGGCATCCTGATCGAAACCATGCGCCGCGAGGGCTATGAGTTCCAGGTGAGCCAGCCGCAGGTGATCTTCCGCACCATCGATGGCACCCCTTCGGAGCCGTTCGAAACCCTGGTGCTGGATGTGCCCGAAGAGGCTGTGGGCGCCTGCATCGAGAAGCTCGGCATCCGCAAGGCCGAGATGCAGAACATGGAGAACACCAACGACGGCCGCACCCAGCTGGAGTTTGTGGTGCCCTCCCGCGGCCTGATCGGTTTCCGCGGTGAGTTCATCCGCGCCACCCGCGGCGAAGGAATCATGAGCCACTCCTTCCTCGATTACCGCCCGATGCAGGGTGAATTCGAGACCCGCCGCAACGGTGTGCTGATCGCCTTCGAAGAGGGCACCGCCACCTTCTACGCCCTCAAGAACGCCGAAGATCGCGGCCAGTTCTTCATCAGCCCCGGCACCAAGGTGTACAAGGGCATGCTCGTGGGTGAGAACAACCGTCCTCAGGATCTCGAGATCAACGTCTGCAAAACCAAGCAGCTCACCAACATGCGCTCGGCCGGCGCAGAGGAACTCGACACCCTGCAGGCCCCGATGCAGATGACCCTGGAGCGCGCTCTGGAGTACATCGGCCCCGACGAGATGCTCGAAGTCACTCCCGAGTCGATCCGTCTGCGCAAGCTGCCGGCCAAGAAGCCGGCGCGTCGTTGAGCCGGTTCGCTTGAGCGAGTCCCTCTCAGAGGAACAGAGCCTGATGGTTGATCCCCGCTTCGGGGAGGCCGTCAGGCTTTTCAATGCCGGCGAGTGGTACGCCTGCCACGACGGCTTTGAGGAGCTCTGGCATGAAACCCAGGGCCCTTGCCGCAAGGTGCTGCAGGGCATCCTCCAGATCGCCGTAGCCCACCTGCACTTGGAGCGCGGCAACCGCCGCGGTGCCACGGTGCTGCTCGGGGAGGGGTTGGGACGTCTGCACAACGCCGGTCCAGCGCAGCTGGGTCTGGATCTTGAGCCGCTGCGTGAGCAGGCACGGGCCCGCTTGCTGGCCTTGCAGCAGGACCAGGACCCTGCGGGCTTGCCCCTGCCCCGGCTCCATGCCAATTGCGCAGATGCCTGATGGGCCAGGCGAACTGAGCGATACGATGTCCCCATTCATCGTTCAGGGAGCGGGGTTTGGCCGCCAGGCGCACCACGGCCAGACACGCTTCCGCTCTGGTGGCTGCTCTGCTGCTCACCGCCGCCGTTGAGCCGCAGGTTGCTGCAGCTCAAGACCTTGCGGCCCCGGCACAACCAACAGCAGCGCCAGAAGCCGACACCCCGGCCGTACAGCCGGCACCGCCTGCGCGGGTGTCGACAGGCCTCGTCACGATTGAATCCGACCAGCAGCGCGCCGATCAGCTCACCGGCGTGATCACCGCCACGGGCAACGTGCGCATCGTGTATCCCGACGAGCGCGTGGTGGCCACCGCCCGCCAGGCCCAGTATTTCAGCAAAGAAAACCGGGTGGTGCTGAGCGGCGATGTGGACATCGTTCAGGAGGGGGGCAATTTGATCCGGGCGGAACGGGTGGTGTATCTGGTGGATGGTGAGCGGCTGATTGCCATACCCCCCACGGGCCAGCAGGTGTTCAGCCGCGTTCGGATTCCGCAGAAACCCGCAACCTCAGCGACGGCTCCCGCGGCGGCAACACCCGCTGCGGCCGCTCAGCCATGAGCTTGGTGTTGGATCATGTGGCGCTCACCATCGGTGGGCGGCCCCTGGTGAAGCAGGTGAGCCTCAACCTCAATCCTGGCGAAGTGGTGGGTCTGCTTGGGCCCAACGGTGCGGGTAAAACCACCACCTTCAATCTGGTCACGGGATTGCTGCGGCCCGATTCGGGTGCCGTGGTGATGGATGGCCAATCGGTGGCCGATCTTTCGATGCCTCAGCGGGCACGGCTGGGTATCGGCTATCTGCCCCAGGAAGCGAGTGTGTTCCGCAACCTCAGCGTGCGCGACAACCTTCTGCTGGCCCTGCAGGAAAGTGCGGCACCCCGCAACCAGCGCAGCCAGCGGGTGGAAGAGCTGGTGGATGACTTTCATCTACGCCCGTTTGTGGAGCGCAAAGGTTTCCAGCTCTCCGGCGGTGAACGCCGGCGCTGCGAAGTGGCTCGCGCCCTGGCTGTGGGGGAACACGGCCCGCGCTATCTGCTCTTGGACGAACCGTTTGCCGGGGTGGATCCCCTGGCCGTGGCCGATCTGCAGAGCCTGATCGCCCGGCTGCGCGATCGCGGCATGGGGATCCTGATCACCGATCACAACGTGCGCGAAACCCTCGCCATCACCGATCGGGCCTACATCCTCACCGAGGGCAGCATCCTGGCCAGCGGGCCCTCGCGCGAAATGGCCAACGACCCCCTGGTGCGGCGCCACTATCTCGGGGAGGACTTCAAGCTGTGAGTTCCCTTCCTTCCTTCATCGACCCTCTCCAGCGCCAGCTGCAGCGGTTGAGGCGCCAATGGCAGCGGTTGCCGTTGATGGATCGTTGGCTGTCTTCGGAGTTGCTCGGCCCGCTGCTGTTTGGCATTGCCGCCTTCACCGCGGTATCGCTGTCGGTGGGCGTGGTGTTTGAGCTGGTGCGCAAGGTGGCCGAAGCCGGCCTGCCGCCACTGGTGGCGATGCAGGTGTTGGGGCTCCGGTTGCCGGGCTTCCTGGTGCTCTCCTTCCCCATGGCCACCTTGATGGCCACGTTGCTGGCTTTCAGCCGGCTCTCGAGCTCCAGCGAACTCACCGCCTTGCGCAGCATCGGTGTGCCCACCTGGCGGATGGTGGTTCCGGCGCTGATGGTGGCGGCGTTGATGACGCTGCTCACCTTTGTGTTCAACGATGTGATCGTGCCCAGCGCCAACCTCGCGGCTGCCGACACACTCGATTCCGCCCTTGGACGCTCGGTGGCCGCTGAGCGGGGCGACAACGTGGTGTATTCGCGCTACGCCCAGCTCACCAGCATCGATGACAAGGGCCGGGAGCGCACCGGCAATGACCTGGCTCAGCTGTTTTATGCCCGCCGTTTTCGCGAGGGCAAGATGTATGAAGTCACCCTGGTGGATTTCACCAAGGCCGGCCACCAACAGCTGCTGATCGCGAAGACCGGCGTGTGGAACGAGCCCCGCAGCATGTGGGAGTTTCGCGATGGCCGGATTGTGGATATCGACAGCGCCAACAACCGCACCACCTCGGCTGATTTCGATCGCTACTTCTACCCCTTCACCAAGGCGCCCTTGGATGTGGGCAAGCTGCCCAGCGATGCAGCCCAGATGACCGTGGCTCAGGCTTGGCGGGCTGAAGCGCTGCTGGAGCAAGCCGGCGATCGCAAGGAAGCACGGCGCTTGCGGGTGCGCATCCAGGAGAAATTCGCCTTTCCGGCCATTTGCCTGGTGTTCGGGCTGATCGGCAGCAGCCTTGGGGTGCGCCCGAATGCCCGCACCAGCCGCAGCCAGGGCTTTGGCATCAGCGTGCTGCTGATCTTCGGGTATTACCTGATGTCGTTCATTTTCAGCTCGCTGGGGATCAAAGGCACCTTGATGCCCTTTTTCGCCGCCTGGATGCCGGTGTTCATCGGCCTGGCGGGTGGTCTTGTGCTGTTGAGACAAGCCAGCCGCTGAGCCCGCCCTTCACGGCAGACTGGGCGCCATTCCTCGAACTGTTCTCCCTTTTCGTGACCGATCCGGTTCTGGCCCTTGGCCTCGGTGCCTTCGCCTTGTTGTTGCTGGCACTTCCCCTGGCCTTCTGGAGTGTGAGCGGCGGCGGCCAGGGCAGCCAGGCTGTGCGTTTGATGGTGGCGGCGGCCAACCTGGCCCTCACCGCTCAGCTCGTGTTGCGCTGGTGGCAGTCGGGCCATTTCCCGATCAGCAACCTCTACGAATCGCTCTGCTTCCTGGCCTGGGCCTGCACGCTCACCCAGTTGCTGGTGGAGCGCAGCTATCCCTCGCCGATCGTGGCGGCCGCAGCCACCCCGATGGGGCTCGGTTGTGTGGCCTTTGCCAGCTTCGCCCTGCCCGATCAGCTGCAGCAGGCTGCTCCGCTTGTGCCGGCTCTGCGCTCCAGCTGGCTCGTGATGCACGTGAGCGTGATCATGGTGAGCTATGCGGCCCTGTTGGTGGGTTCGCTGCTCTCTCTGGCGGTGCTGTTCACCGATCGCGGTCAACAGCTCGAGCTACGCAGCAGTTCCATCGGCAGCGGCGCCTTCCGCCAAGCCAGCCTGGCCACCGAAGGTGGTGCACCCGCGGGCCTGCAGCTCAGCAGCGCCACCCTCTCGCTGAGTGAACAGCTCGACAGCCTCAGCTATCGCACGATCACGGTGGGCTTCCTACTGCTCTCGATCGGCATCGTGAGCGGTGCGGTGTGGGCCAATGAAGCCTGGGGCAGCTGGTGGAGCTGGGACCCCAAGGAAACCTGGGCGCTCATCTGCTGGCTGGTGTACGCCGCCTATCTGCACACCCGTTTGAGCCGCGGCTGGCAGGGCCGGCGCCCGGCGATGGTGGCGGTGGCGGGTCTGGTGGTGATTTGCGTTTGCTACATCGGCGTGAACCTGCTGGGCATTGGCTTGCACAGCTACGGCTGGTTCCTGAGCGCTTAATCAGCGCCCACAGGCTTTGCGGTGGCTCAGCGGCGATTCAGCGGCGGGCGCCACCGCAACGCGCTGCAGACGAGAACCATCCGCGCCAACGAAAAAACCGCCAATCTGTACAAGTTGTACGGACTGGCGGTTTTGTTGTACCGGCCTGCGGGGAGCAGGCCTTGGTGGTTGAAAAAGGCGTCAGCTCTTGCGGCGATCAGGCCGCCACAGCCACAGGCCGCTTGCTGTTGCGGATGCCGGTGATGGCATCGGCGTAGCTGGGCTGGTTGAACACACCCGAGCCACTCACGATGGCGTTGGCGCCGGCTTCGATCACCTTCCAGGCGTTTTCGGCCTTGATGCCGCCATCCACTTCGATCCAGGGATCGAGGCCGCGCTCATCGCACATGCGGCGCAGGTCGCGGATCTTCTGCACCTGGTTCTCGATGAAGCTCTGGCCGCCGAAGCCAGGGTTCACGCTCATCACCAGCACCAGGTCGCACAGCTCGAGGCAGTACTCGAGGGTGTCGATCGGGGTGCCGGGGTTGAGCACAGCGCCGGCCATCTTGCCGAGATCCTTGATCTGGGCGAGGTTGCGGTGCAGGTGGGTGCAGGCTTCCACTTGCACAGAAATGATGTCGGCGCCGGCCTTGGCGAAATCCGCCACGTATTTCTCCGGCTCCACGATCATCAGGTGAACGTCGAGGGGCTTCTGGGTGACAGGACGCAGAGCTTCCACGATCAGGGGACCGATGGTGATGTTGGGCACGAAGCGGCCATCCATCACATCCACGTGAATCCAGTCGGCACCGGCCTGATCCACAGCGCGCACGTCATCGCCGAGGCGGGAGAAATCGGCCGAAAGGATCGACGGCGAGATCACCAGGGGTTTGGTGCTCATGGCAGCGCTGCTGGCAGGGAGAGGGGTGATTGTAGGAATGCACCTTCCAACGGCCTTTGAAGGGCGCCTGCTGGTGCGCGAATTCCCTCGGGAAGCACTGATACAGTGAGCGGCGCTTCAAGCCTGAAAGGCCTTGGTGTTGCTGGCCGAACCGGCTGTTCACGCGGTTCCGGCGGTCACGATCCCAAGCACCTCCTGGCGTTGACCTCCCCTTCCCTTCGCTGCACCGCCTGTGGATCGCACCCTGATTCAAGAAATTCTCGAGGTTGTTGAGCAGGCCGGCATCGCTTCCGCCAAGCTCACCGGCATGGGCCTCAAGAACGAGGCTGATGCTGCCGCCGTGGAAGCCATGCGCGAGCGCATGTACAAGATCCAGATGCAGGGCCGCATCGTGATCGGCGAGGGCGAGCGCGATGAAGCGCCGATGCTCTACATCGGTGAGGAAGTGGGCAGCGGCACCGGCCCCGGCGTGGATTTCGCTGTGGACCCCTGCGAAGGCACCAACCTCTGCGCCAACAGCCAGCGCGGTTCGATGGCCGTGCTGGCCGCCTCAGATCGCGGTGGTCTGTTCAACGCGCCCGACTTCTACATGAAGAAGCTGGCCGCTCCCCCGGCCGCCAAGGGCAAGGTGGACATCCGCAAGTCGGCCACCGAGAACATCGAGATCCTCAGCCAGTGCCTGGGCATCCCCAAGGATGAGCTGGTGATCGTGGTGATGGACCGCGCCCGCCACAAGGATCTGATCAAGGAGATCCGCGCCACCGGCGCCCGCGTGCAGCCCATCTCCGATGGCGACGTGCAGGCCGCCATCGCCTGTGGTTTCGCCGGCACCGGCACCCACTGCCTGATGGGCATCGGCGCTGCCCCCGAGGGTGTGATCTCCGCCGCCGCTCTGCGCGCTCTGGGTGGTCACTTCCAGGGTCAGCTGGTGTACGACCCGGCCGTGGCGCAGACCTCCGAGTGGGAAGGCCTCACCAAGGAAGGCAACCTGGCCCGCCTGGCTGAGATGGGCATCAGCGATCCCGACCGCATCTACGAAGCCGACGAGCTGGCCTGCGGCGAGAACGTGGTGTTCGCCGCCACCGGCATCACCGATGGTTTGCTGTTCGATGGCGTGAAGTTCGAGAAGGACTGCACCCGCACCAGCTCCCTGGTGATCAGCACCCTCGACAACACCGCACGCTTCACCACCACCGTGCACATCAAGGACGGCGCCCAGAGCATCGCTCTGCGCTGATCTCAGCGACACGGGACGGGGTGCTCTGAACACCATCGGGGCACCCCGCCTTTGTTCGGCCTTAAGGCTTCGCCCCTCCTCGCACGTTTCGTTTCCGCTCCATGCACATCGCCGTCGTCGGCCTCAGTCACCGCACGGCCCCGGTGGAGATCCGGGAACGGCTCAGCATTGCCGAGCAGGCGATCGAGGAATCTCTGCAGCGGCTGCGTGCCAGCGATGAGGTGCTGGAGGCCTCGATCCTGAGCACCTGCAACCGGCTCGAGATCTACACGCTGCTGCGCCATCCGGAGCATGGCGTGGGAGCGGTTGGCCACTTCCTCAGCGCCCATTCCGGGCTGCAGCTCGAAGAACTCACCCCCCATCTGTTCACCTACCACCACGAGGAGGCCGTCGCCCACCTGATGCGGGTGGCCGCCGGACTTGACTCCCTGGTGCTGGGCGAGGGTCAGATCCTTTCCCAGGTGAAGAAGATGGTGCGCCTGGGCCAGGAGTACCGCTCCATCGGCCCCATCCTCAACCGGCTGCTCAACCAGGCGGTGAGCACCGGCAAACGGGTGCGCAGTGAAACCAATCTGGGTACGGGCGCCGTTTCGATCAGCTCCGCGGCCGTGGAGCTTGCCCAGCTGAAGGTGGGGCAGGCCCGCGGCGTCGACGATCTGGTGCCGCTGGATCAAGAGCAGATCGCCGTTGTGGGCGCCGGGCGCATGGCCCGCTTGCTGTTGCAGCACCTGCAGGCCAAAGGCGCCCGCGGTGTGGTGCTGCTCAACCGCACGGTGGAGCGGGCGGAGCAGATGGCTGCCGATTTCCCTGGGCTGCCTGTGCAGTGCCGTCCCCTCACGGATCTCAATCACTGCTTGAGCACCTGTTCGCTGGTGTTCACCAGCACCGGCGCCGATGAGCCGATCATCACCGTGGAGCGGCTGGAGAAGCTCAACCGCCGCTCGTCGCTGATGCTGGTGGACATCGGCGTGCCCCGCAACATCGCTGCCGGTGTTGGCGATCTGAGCGGCGTCGACTCCTACGACGTGGATGATCTGCAGGAGGTGGTGGCCCGCAACCAGGAGGCTCGCCGGGAAATCGCGGCGGAAGCCGAGGGGATGCTGCGCCAGGAAGGGCGCGATTTTCTCGATTGGTGGGATGGCCTTGAGGCCGTGCCGGTGGCCAATCGCCTGCGCACCCAACTGGAGGCGATTCGCGAACAGGAGCTGCAGAAGGCGCTCAGCCGCATGGGTCCCGACTTCTCGGCGCGGGAGCGCAAGGTGGTGGAGGCCCTCACCAAAGGGATCATCAACAAGATCCTGCACACCCCCGTGACCAATCTGCGGGCACCCCAACCCCGCCAACAGCGCCATCAGGCGATGCAGGTGCTCCAGGACCTGTTTGAGCTGCACGACAGCCAGGATTGAGCCATTCTTCTGTGCTCCCGGAGACCTGCTGAGGCGTCTGTTGTGACGCGCCCTTGCTGTTTGCAGCCAATCTGCTCAGAAGGGTTTCGGTGAGGGCATTGCTTCGCCTACCGTCTTGGCGCCCAAGGCACTAGGGATCAGGTATGAAGCGCGTTCTGGCGATCATTCTCGGCGGCGGAGCCGGCACGCGCCTCTATCCGCTCACCAAGATGCGCGCCAAGCCCGCGGTGCCTCTGGCCGGCAAATATCGCCTGATTGATATTCCGATCAGTAATTGCATCAACTCCGGCATCAACAAGATGTACGTGTTGACGCAGTTCAACAGTGCCTCGCTGAACAGGCACCTCACCCAGAGCTACAACCTCTCCTCCGGCTTCGGTCAGGGTTTTGTGGAGGTCCTGGCGGCGCAGCAAACCCCGGAGAGCCCCAGCTGGTTTGAAGGCACGGCTGATGCGGTGCGCAAATACCAGTGGCTGTTTCAGGAGTGGGATGTGGACCACTACCTGATCCTCTCCGGCGACCAGCTCTACCGGATGGACTACAGCACCTTTGTGGATCACCACATCGCCACCGGTGCCGACGTGAGCATCGGCGCCCTGCCGGTGGATGCTGCCCAAGCCGAGGGCTTTGGCCTGATGCACACCAACGACCACGGCCGCATCCAGGAGTTCCGCGAGAAGCCCAAGGGCGAGGAGCTCAAAGCGATGTGGGTGGATACCTCACGCCTTGGCCTGCCTGCTGATGAAGCCCTGAAGCGCCCCTACCTGGCGTCGATGGGCATCTATGTGTTCAGCCGCGACACCCTGTTCGATCTGCTGGCCAAGAACCCCAGCGCCACCGATTTCGGCAAGGAGATCATCCCCGAGGCGCTCAAGCGCGGCGATCACCTGCAGAGCTTCCTCTTCGACGACTACTGGGAAGACATCGGCACCATCGGCGCCTTCTACGAAGCCAACCTGGCGCTCACCGATCAGCCCAACCCGGCCTTCTCCTTCTACGACGAGCAGTTCCCGATCTACACACGCCCCCGCTACCTGCCCCCGACCAAGATGCTCGATGCCCAGGTAACGCAATCGATCATCGGCGAGGGCTCGATGCTCAAGGCCTGCAGCGTGCATCACTGCGTGCTCGGCGTACGAACCCGCGTGGAAGACGAGGTGGTGCTGCAAGACACCCTGGTGATGGGCAACGACTTCTTTGAATCAAGCGAAGAGCGCGCCGTGCTGCGCGAGCGTGGCGGCACACCGCTGGGCGTGGGGGGTGGCACCACGGTGAAGCGCGCCATCCTCGACAAGAACGTGCGCATCGGTCGCGACGTGACGATCGTGAACAAGGACCACGTGGAGGAAGCAGACCGGCCTGAGCTCGGCTTCTACATCCGCAACGGCATCGTGGTGGTGGTGAAGAACGCCACCATCGCCGACGGCACCGTGATCTGAAGCACGTCGACGTTGCCAGTTGGCAACGAAGGGGCTGCGCCATCGGTGCAGCCTCGCCACACTGATCACAACCACTTCAAACCTCGTGATGGACAAGGCCCATTTCGGCCTGATCGGCCTTGGTGTGATGGGAGAAAACCTGGTGCTCAATGCCGAGCGCAACGGTTTCTCCAGCGTCGTGTACAACCGCACCTACGCCAAGACCGAGGAGTTTCTCAAAGGCCGGGGTGCCGGTAAGCAGATCATCGGCGCCAGCTCCCTGGAGGATTTCGTGGGCAAGCTGGAGCGCCCGCGCCGCATCCTGATGATGATCAAGGCGGGCGATCCGATCGACGCCATGATTCAGCAGATCTCGCCGCTGCTCGAGGAAGGCGATCTGCTGATCGACGGCGGTAACTCGCTCTACACCGACACCGAGCGCCGCGTTGCTGAGCTGGAAAGCAAGAGCTTCGGCTACATCGGCATGGGCGTTTCCGGCGGTGCCAAGGGTGCCCTGGAGGGCCCGAGCATGATGCCCGGGGGCACCAAGGCCGCCTACGACGCCATCGAGAGCCTGGTGCGCAAGATGGCCGCCCAGGTGGACGACGGCCCCTGCGTCACCTACATCGGTCCTGGTGGTGCCGGCCACTTCGTGAAGACCGTGCATAACGGCATCGAATACGGCATCGAGCAGATCCTGGCTGAGGCCTACGACCTGATGAAGCGCAGCGCCGGCATGAACGGCGATGCCATGGCCGAGGTGCTCAAGCAGTGGAACGCCTCCGAGGAGTTGTCGTCGTTCCTGGTGGAGATCACCGAAATCTGCCTGCGCACCAAAGATCCCGCCGACGGCGCTGATCTGGTGGAGAAGATCGTGGATGCCGCCGGCCAGAAGGGCACCGGCCTGTGGACCGTGGAGAGCGCTCTGCAGATGGGCGTGCCCGTGCCCACCATCTACGCCGCTCTCAACGCCCGCGTGCTCAGCTCGATGCGCGCCGAGCGGATGGCTGCTGAATCGATCCTGCCGCCGCCCGCATCACGGGCCATGGATCTGGGCAGCCCCGCCGATGCGATGGCTCCCCTGATGGATGGCTGCGTGCTCGCTTGCATCGCCAGCTATGCCCAGGGCATGGCACTGCTTCAGGAGGCGTCCAAGCTGCACAACTACAACCTCGACATGTCGGCCATCGGCCAGATCTGGAAGGGTGGCTGCATTATTCGCGCGCGCCTGCTGCAGCGCATCCAGAACGCTTACACCGCCAAGGCTGATCTGCCCAACCTGATGGTGGATCCCTGGTTCGCCGATCAGATCAAACGCCGCATCGGCGGTCTGCGCCACGTGGTGGCCGGTGCCGCCGCCGCTGGCATCCCCGTGCCGTGCCTGAGCAGCTCCCTCGATTACATCGACAGCTACTTCACCGGCCGCCTGCCCCAGAACCTGGTGCAAGCCATGCGCGACTGCTTCGGCTCCCACACCTACGAGCGTGTGGATCAACCTGGCACCTTCCACACCGAGTGGATGTGAGGGGGCGCTTTGATGACCCCCTCTCCCACCACTTACAAACTGGAGGTGGCCAGCGATGCCACCCAGCTCGCGCGTCAGTGCGCTGAGCAGATCGCTGCGCTGCTCGATCTGGCCCTCGATCAGCGCGATCGCGCCCATATCGCCCTCTCCGGCGGCACCACGCCGGCGGCGGCCTATCGCGTGCTCAACCAGGAACATCTCCCCTGGAACCGCGTGGATGTGGTGCTCGGCGATGAGCGCTGGGTGCCGCCCACCGATCCAGCCAGCAATGCGCGCATGCTGCGCGACACCTTGCTGGCGGAGGGCGGGCCAGGTGCGGCGGCCCGCTTCCATCCAGTGCCCACCGAACTCGACTCGCCATCCGCCTCTGTGGATGCGTTTGAGGCCTACGTGCGCGAGCTCTGCCCCGGCGATCCACCGCGGTTTGACGTGATGCTGCTTGGCCTGGGCGATGACGGCCACACGGCCTCGCTGTTCCCCGGAACAGCGGCCACCCAGGAGCGCACCCGTCTGGTGACGATCGGGGCCGGCAAAGGCCTGGAGCGCATCAGCCTCACGGCTCCCGTGCTCAGCGCGGCGCGGCAGGTGATCTTCTTGGTGAGTGGTGCAGGCAAGCGTCAGGCCTTGCAGCGGCTGCTGGATCCAGCGGAGCCAGCCGAGCGCACCCCCGCCAAGCTCGTGCAACCCCAGGCCCCTGTTCTGGTGTTGGCCGACACTGAGGCAGCGCAAGGACTCTGATGCTCGCTCCTCTGCCCATCGCCAGCGGCGATGGTTTCGCCGGCTGGCAAGCCCTCAATGACACGATCATGGGAGGGCGCAGCCGCGGTGGTGTGCAGGCCACCAGTGCCGGTCTGGTGCTTGAGGCGTTTGTAGAGCCAGAGGGTGGCGGTTTCGTGAGCTGCCGCTCGCCGGTGTTTGATCCGCCGCTGGATCTCTCCGCCTATGGCGCCCTGGAGTTGGAGCTCGATGGCGATGGTCGCCGCTACAAGCTCGCCGTGGCCTGCCGCGATGGCGTGGCTGGGCTAACGGAGCTGATTCCTGGCGGTTTGCGTTGGGTGGCGGAATTTTCCACGCGGCCAGGTGGCACCTCCACGGTGGTGATTCCCTTCAATCGCCTCACTCCGAGTGTTCGCGCCACACCGGTGGGGTTGCCGGTGCGCTTCGATCCAGCGGGTGTGACGCGTTTGCAGATCCTCCACTCCAAGTTCGGCGACATGGGCGGCCGCAACCCGGGCTTCAGGCCCGGTGATCTACACCTCCTGATCCGCTCGATCCAGGCGGTTGTTTAAGGAGTTCAGCCTGATGTCTCACGCTGAAGAGCCGATGGATCTTGGTTTGTTTGGCGCGGAGGATGCCGAAGCGGGTCTGGATCCATTGCTGATGGCCCTGGCCAAGGCGGCCGATCTTTGCCTCAAGCCCTATCGCCACGCCCTGCGGTTCAGCGGTGAGCCGCCCTCCACCATCGGCGATTGCAGTGATTGTGTGGTGCTGATCGAGGCGCGCACTGCAGGCGGTGAGCGCAGCCCTGAGCGCGATCTCGAGCTGGAGATCTACCGCAGTGGAGACGATCTCCATCTGATGCTCAGCCTTGTGAGCGATGAGCACGCCCCACTGCTCTGGCACGGGAGCCATCCGGTGTGGATGCAGGCCGCTAGCGGTGAACGCTGCGACAGGCCCAGCGAGGGCGCTGCCCTGGAAGCGCTCTGCCGCCGGATCCGGGCGCTGTTGGTGGATATCGACGAGCGAGCCAGCTGATGCCTTTGGTTTCTCTCACGCGCCTGCGTCTGCAGTCTTGGCGCTCTTATCCAGGCTTTGGCCTGTTCGTGTTTCGCTCCATCTGGCAATCCCTGCGTGCTGATGGCTTGGTGGGCCTTCAGTTGCTGCGCGACCGGCAGCATGCCCACTGGACCCTGACGCTCTGGCAGGACATGCAGTCGATGGACGCGTTCCGAAACCGTGGTGCCCATGGTTCCGCGATGCGCCATTTGGCCCGCTGGTGCGATGAATCAGCAGCAGCGCACTGGCTGGTGAGTGAGGAGGAGTTGGCTGAGCTCAGCCGTCCGCAGTGGAATCAGCTGCAGCAACGGCTCATGCAGTTGGGGCACTTCGCGGCACTGCCCATGGCTTCTGCAGCGCAGCGGGCACACTCAATCCCAGCCCCGGCGGTGGGCCGAGGCCGGGTGATTCGCTTGCGCTGAGCTCAGCGATTGGCCGTGAGTTCGGCCTGATCCGTCACAGCCCCTTTGCTGCTCGAGCTCACCAAGCGCGCGTACTTGCCCAGTACACCAGTGCGGTAGCGCGGTTCGGGCTTGGTCCAGGCGGCGCGGCGTGCGGCCAGCTCGGCCTCATCCACGTTGAGCTGGATCAGCAGCTGGTTGGCATCCACCGTGATGCTGTCGCCTTCCTGCACCAGACCGATGGTGCCGCCCACGGCGGCCTCAGGGGCAATGTGGCCGATCACCAGACCGAAGGAGCCGCCCGAGAAGCGGCCATCGGTGATCAGGGCCACGGAATCGAGCAGGCCCTGGCCCACGATCGCGGCGGTGGGGCTGAGCATCTCGCGCATGCCGGGGCCACCCACGGGACCTTCGTTGCGCACCACCACCACATCGCCGGGGTTGATCTGCTTGTCGAGGATGGCGGCGAGGCAGGTTTCCTCGCTCTCGAACACGCGGGCGGGGCCGGTGATCACCGGATTTTTCACGCCGCTGATCTTGGCCACGGCACCTTCTTCGGCCAGGTTGCCCTTGAGGATCGCCAGGTGCCCCTTGGCGTAGAGCGGGTTGCTCAGCGGGCGAATCACGTCTTGCCCGGCGGGAGGCTCGGAGGGCACATCGGCGAGCACCTGTTTGAGGGTCTTCCCTTCAATCGTTTTGCAGTCGCCGTGCAGCAGGCCGGCATCGAGCAGGAGCTTCATCACCTGGGGAATGCCACCGGCCTGGTGGAGATCCACGGTCACGTAACGGCCACTGGGCTTGAGATCGCAGATCACGGGCACGCGCTGGCGGATCGTCTCGAAGTCGTCGATGGAGAGATCCACGCCGGCGGTGCGGGCGACGGCGAGCAGGTGCAACACCGAGTTGGTGGAGCCCCCCACGGCCATGATCACGCTGATGGCGTTTTCAAAGGCCTCGCGGGTGAGCAGATCGCGAGGGCGGATGTCGGCCTTGATCGCCTCGGCCAGCACTTCGGCGCTGCGGGCGGCGCTATCGGCTTTTTCCGGATCCTCCGCCGCCATGGTGGAGCTGTAGGGCAGGCTCAGGCCCAGCACCTCAAAGGCCGCACTCATCGTGTTGGCGGTGAACATGCCGCCGCAGCTACCAGCGCCCGGGCAGGCGTTTTTCTCGATCGCCGTGAGCTCCTGCTCATCGATCTTGCCGCCGCTGAACTGACCCACCGCCTCAAAGGCGCTCACCACAGTGAGATCGCAGGCGCCGAGCTTGCCCGGCTTAATCGTGCCCCCATACACAAAGATCGAGGGAACGTTCATGCGGGCCATGGCCAGCATGGCGCCAGGCATGTTCTTGTCGCAGCCGCCGATGGCCAGCAGCGCATCCATGCTCTGGCCGTTCACGGCCGTTTCGATCGAATCGGCGATCACCTCACGGCTCACCAGGGAGTACTTCATCCCTTCGGTGCCCATGGAGATGCCATCGCTCACCGTGATGGTGCCGAACATCTGGGGCATGGCGCCGGAGGCGTGCGCAGCCTCTTCGGCCCGGCGGGCCAGGTCGTCGAGGCCCAGGTTGCAGGGCGTGATCGTGCTGTAGCCGTTGGCGATGCCGATGATCGGCTTGTTGAAGTCGCCGTCGCCGAAGCCCACCGCCCGAAGCATGGCGCGGTTGGGGGAGCGCTGGATGCCCTGGGTGATCGCGGCGGAGCGGAGCATGGCTGCGGCAATGTCGTAGCAGCAACCTACCGAGCAGCCCGGCCCGCCCTGGCTCAGTTCTGGGTGCTCATGCTCTCCAGCTGGCGGCGCACATCCTCGATCGCCTGGTTGAGTTCGTGCACCTTGTCTTGCAGCTCGGTTTCGCGCAGGGGCCGGCTGGCGGCTGGTTCTTCAAGAGCTTCGTCTTCGTTCCAGGAGAGCCGATTCAGACGCAGGCTGCGGTTCTGGCGTTGCTCACTCCGGCGCCGCTCCGCCTCAGACAGCAACCACCAGCCGAGGCCGGCGGCACCGATCAGGGCACCGGCCAGCAGGGTGCCCAGGGAGCTGGAACCGCTGTCTCGGTTGGCCATCGCGCCGTGCTTGGAAACGTGTGCGCTCAGCCTACGAAGTTCGTCTGGCCGAGGCCATAGAGCCGTTGCTCGGCGTCACCGATGCCCGGCAGGATGCGCCCTTCGCCGTCGAGCTCCGCATCGATGCAGGCGGTGTAGATCGTGAGGTCTTCGTAGCGCTCACCCAGCTGCTTCAGGCCCGGGCTAGCGGCCAGCGCCGTGATCACGCGCAGCCGCTGGCCGCCCACGCCGCGCTGCTCGAGCTGCTCGAGCACCCGCAGCACGCTGTCGCCCCGTGCCACCTGCGGCGCAAACACCAACACGCCGGCCCGCGCTGGGATCGCTTCCGGCAGGGTGTTGCACCACAGGGCTGCTGGCGCTGAGCCATCGCCATAGCTCACGCCCACATGGGCTACAGCGGCACTGGGAACCACCGGGCGTGCTCCTTCCCAGAGGGTGAGCCCGCCGCGCAGCATCGGGACCGCCAACATCGGAACCGAGCCATCCACCACGGTGCCTTCCGTGCTGGCCAGCGGCGTTTGCACCTGCACGCGTTGGTAGGGGATCCAATCGCGCATCGCCTCATACGTGAGCCAGCGCCCCAGCTCCGCCATGGCGGTGTTGAACAGGGCCTGCGGCGTCTCGCGATCGCGCAGCAGCGTGAGCCAATGGCCGATCAGGGGATGGGGCGGAACCACCACCCGTAGGGTCTTGCTCATCGGTCGCGCTGCGGCGGCTGCCTGCAATAACTTGGCTGCCCAACGTAGTGCTGTCGTGTTGCCGCTCCCCCGCTCCCATGCCAGCGCCCTGCGGGGCGCGCTGCGGGCGGCACTGGTTCTGCTGCTGCCGTTGGTGCTCTGGAGCCAGAGCGCTGCCGCCATCACGGCGCCGGAGCTGCGCGGCCAGCGCAGCCTTCAGGATCTCCAGCCCGATATGCACGGCCGCAACCTGCAGCAGCAGGAGTTCCTGAAGACCAACCTGGAAGGCTTCAACTTCAGCCAGAGCGATCTGCGCGGCGCGGTGTTCAACACCGCCAACCTGCAAGGCGCTGATCTGCGCGGCGCCGACCTGGAAGACGCCGTGGCGTTTGCCAGCCGCTTCGACAACGCCGACCTCACCGATGCCGTGCTGCGCAACTCCATGTTGATGAACAGCAAGTTCACCGGCGCCACGATCACTGGCGCTGATTTCACCGATGCGGTGTTGGATCTGCCGCAGCAGAAGGCGCTCTGCAGCCGCGCCAGCGGCACCAATGCCCGCACCGGTGTGGTGACCCGCGACAGCTTGAATTGCCGTTGAACTGGCCTGAGCAGCCGGATCGCCCAGACCCACTACATTGATGGGATCGGTTCTTCGGGGGATCAGCCCGAAGAGGAAACGGGGAAAGTCCGGTGCGAATCCGGCGCTGTCCCGCAGCTGTGATCGAACGGGGCTGAGGCCGCGTTCGCAGTCAGAACGCCCGCCGGTTGTTGCTCCCTCACCCCTGGCGCGGACCAGGCCAAGACATGATTCAACGCCTCATGCCGGTTGCCGGCGCTCTGGCCCTGCTGGTGGCCGGGCCCGCTCTGGCCCATCACCCGATGGAGGCCATGCACCTGGTGCCGAACGCCTTCACGGGCCTGTTGAGCGGTTTGGCTCACCCCCTGCTTGGCCCTGATCATTTGCTGTTCCTGGTGGCGCTGGCGCTGGTGGGTCTGCAGCGCTCGGGTCGCTGGATGCTCACCCTGCTGGCCGTTGGCCTGGGCGGCACCGCCCTTGGCCTGGTGTGGCCTGGTTTGCCGGCGGCTGAGCTGTTGGTGTCGCTGACGCTGGTGGTGGAAGGACTGGTGGTGCTGCGCCGCCTGCCTCAGATGTTGCTGTTGCCGGCCTTTGCGCTGCACGGCTACGTGCTCAGCAGCACGGTGATCGGGTGGGAGAGCACTCCGATTGCCACCTATCTCCTGGGCCTGCTGTTCAGCCAGGGTGCGCTGTTGCTGGTGGCCTTGATCAGCCTCCGCGGTGTGGCCCAACGCCTGGATGGCCAGGCCCGCACCCTGCTTGCGGGCAGCTTGATCGGCATCGGCGGCGCGTTCAGCTGGACCGCCCTGGTGGGTTGAGATGAACGCCACCAGCAAGCGTTTGCCCGTCACCGTGGTGACGGGTTTTTTGGGTGCCGGTAAGTCGACCCTGTTGCGGCAGCTGTTGTTGAACAGCGGGCTGCGGCTGGCAGTGTTGGTGAATGAGTTCGGCGAGGTGGGGATCGATGGTGATCTGATCCGCAGCTGCGGCTTCTGCCCCGAGGAGGAGCTCGACGGCCGCGTGGTGGAACTGGCCAACGGCTGCCTGTGCTGCACCGTGCAGGATGAGTTCCTGCCCACGATGCAAACGCTGCTGGAGCGGGCCGATCAGCTCGACGGCATCGTGGTGGAAACCAGTGGCCTGGCTCTGCCTGTGCCCTTGGTGCAGGCTTTTGGCTGGCCTGAAATCCGTACGCGCACCCGGGTGAGTGGTGTGGTGACGGTGGTGGATGGTGAAGCCCTCGCCGCCGGCAGTGTGGTGGGCGATCCCGCTGCCTTGGAAGCCCAGCGCCAGGCCGATCCCAACCTTGATCACATCAGCAGCATCCAGGAGCTGTTCGATGATCAATTGAAAGCGGCGGATCTGGTGCTGCTCAGCCGCGCCGACCGGCTCGAGGCTGAGCAGGTTGCAGAGCTCCAGGCGCAGCTCACGGCCCAGGTTCGAGCCGGCGTGTCGGTGGTGCCGATGCAACGGGGCGACGTGCCGGCAGCGCTGTTGCTGGGGCTTGAGCGCGACGACCACGCGGCCCACCACCATCATTCCCACGACCACGACCATCACGATCACGAGGATCACGACCACAGCCACGTGGCGATGCAGTCCGCGGTGGTGCGTTGGAGCGGAGTCCTCGATCGCAGCCGGCTGGAGGCTGTACTGGAGAGCCAGATCCGGGATCAAACCCTGCTGCGCCTGAAGGGGCGTGCCTGGCTGCTCGGCAAACGCCATCCCCTGCAGATTCAGGCGGTTGGTCCTCGCTTGGAGTGCTGGTTCGACAGCCAGGCCCCCGGCGAGCGGCCTGCAGCCGATGGCCTGGAACTGGTGGCGCTGGGTCTGGCGGTGGATGGCGCGGCTCTGAAGCAGGCGATCCAAAGCGCCTGAGCCCTGGGGCACCGAGCCGCCACCAGCGCAGCTCAGTCGAGGGGAAACTCTCCTTTCGTGCACACCCCGTCCCAGCACAATTCGCGCTGGGCGGTCCAGAGCGGCTGAACGCTGCGGCTCCCACCAGCGGGGTCGCTCAGGGTGACGCTGCCCCGACCATCGCTGCGGAACACCAGGCGCTGTTCACCGATCTGCAGCCACCAGTGCTCGCCCATCTGCTCGATGGTGAGGGTGCAGGGTTGCCAGCGCCCCTGCTTGAGCTGGCATTCCAGGGGCACGCTCAGGGCTGATTGGCCGCGGGCAGCCACCGGTGGCAGCAACGGCACCACCAGCAAGGCCGCGTGCAGCAGCTGGCTTGGCAATCGGTGAGGGGCCACGGGCCGGCGTTGCGGCATCTACCTCCACCGTGACCATGCACAAGGGGGTGTGGCAGCCGGCCTGCCAAGATTTAACAATCCTCGTGGAGCTCAGGTGCCGCTCTTCTCCGCCCGCGTGTTGGTGTCCCTCAGGCCGTCGGTGCTCGATCCCGCCGGGGAGGCCACCCGGGCTGCCGCCGCTCGCTTGGGCGTGGATGGCGTGAGCAAGCTGCGCATCGGCAAGGCCGTTGAGGTGGAACTGGAGGCTGCGGATGCGCAGGCGGCCCGCGCCCAGCTCGAGCTGCTCAGCGACCGCCTTCTCGCCAACCCCGTGATCGAGAACTGGACCCTCGAACTCAAGGACGACAGCAGCGCAGGAGCCTGACGATGAGCCTTGGTGTGGTGGTGTTCCCCGGATCCAACTGCGACCGGGACGTGCAATGGGCCGCTGAAGGCTGCCTCGGCATCCAGACCCGGTTTCTCTGGCATGAGGAGCGCGATCTCAGCGGCCTCGATGCCGTGGTGATCCCGGGGGGGTTCAGCTACGGCGATTACCTGCGCTGCGGCGCGATCGCTCGCTTTGCCCCGGTGCTGCAGGAGGTGGCTGCCTTCGCGGAGCGTGGTGGGCGGGTGCTCGGCATCTGCAACGGCTTTCAGGTGCTCACGGAGATGGGTCTGCTGCCTGGAGCGCTGACGCGCAACCAGAAGCTGCACTTCATCTGTGAGCCCACCCAGCTGCGGGTGGAACCGGGCCAGTGCTCCTGGCTGCAGGGCTACAGCCGTGGTGAGGTGGTGAACTTCCCGATCGCCCATGGCGAGGGCCGCTATCAAGCCGATCCCGAGCTGCTCAAGCAGTTGGAGGATTCAGGGCAGGTGGTGCTGCGCTACTGCAGCAACCCCAATGGCTCGGTGGGCAATGTGGCTGGCCTCACCAACAGCCAGGGCAATGTGCTCGGCCTGATGCCCCATCCGGAGCGGGCTTGTGATCCAGCCACCGGTGGTGTGGATGGGCGTCGCTTGCTGGCCAGCCTGATCGGTTGAGCCGGCGATGAAGCGCCGCCAGGTGCTGCAGGCGGGTCTTGCCCTCGCAGGCAGCAGCTGGGCGGCAGCGCGGGCCGGCGGATCGCAGCCCGCCCCCCTGCGACGCGGCAGCCGCGTTGCGGCCCTGGCACCGGGCACGTGGTTAGATCCGGCGGATCCGATGCTCGAGCAGCTCAGCCTGCGCTGCGCCACAGAAGGTTGGGAGCTGCTTCGGCCGCCGTCACTCCGCCAGCGGTGGCGCTGGTTTGCTGGCTCCGATCGCCAGCGCCTCGGGGCCTTGCAGCAGGCCTGGCTGGATCCGCGTGTGGATGCGCTGTTTTACGTGGGCGCGGGGTGGGGCAGTGCGCGTGTGCTGGAGGCGGGTTTCACAGTGCCCGCTTCGCCGCGCTGGTGCGTGGGCTTCTCCGATTGTTCAGCCCTGCTCTTGGCGCAATGGGCGGCGGGCAGCCTGGGTGGCGTGCACGGCTGGTTTGGGGGTGATGCCGCCGCGTGGCAGCGGTTGGTGGCCCTGCTGCAACACAGGCCTGTGGCGCCGCTTCAAGGCGGCCCGGTGCAGGGGGGCATCGCGCGCGGGCCCCTGGTGGTGAGCAATCTCACCATCGCCACCAGCCTGATCGGCACGCCCTGGCTGCCGCGGTTGAAGGGCGCGATTCTGGTGTTGGAAGACACGGGCGAGGCGCCGTATCGGATTGATCGCCAGCTCACCCAATGGCGCACCAGTGGGCTGCTGGAGGGTGTGTCCGGGATCGGCCTCGGCCGCTTCAGCTGGGCGGAAGACGACGTGCTCCCGGGCGATTTCTCGATGCAGGAGATCCTGCAGGAGCGGCTGGCACCGCTGGGGGTGCCGCTGGTGCGGGATCTGCCCGTTGGCCACGGTCGCCCCAACCTGGCCCTACCCATGGGCCGGTTGGCGGAGCTGGATGGCCGCTCCGGCGAGCTGCGGTTGCTGAGCACCTGATCCAGCCATCAAAAAAGGGGCCCCGAAGAGCCCCTAAGCAGATCGGCTGAGATGAACTCAGTTCACGGCTGCGAAGAACTCCTTGCTCTTCACGGGGTCGGGGTTCATGGTCTTTTCGCCGGGGGTCCAGTTGGCGGGGCACACCTCGTCGGGGTTGTTGCGGATGTGCTGGAAGGCCTGCAGCAGACGCAGGGTTTCATCCACGCTGCGGCCCACGGGCAGGTTGTTGATGGTGCTCTGCATGATCACACCATCGGGATCGATGATGAACAGACCGCGCAGGGCCACACCGGCATCCTCGTCGAGCACCTCGTAGGCGCGGGCGATGTCCTTCTTCAGGTCGGCCACCAGGGGGTAGGCGATGTCGCCGATACCGCCGTTCTTGCGGTCGGTCTGGATCCAGGCCAGGTGGGAGAACTGGCTGTCCACCGACACGCCCAGCACTTCACAGTTGCGGCTGGAGAACTCGCTGTAACGGTCGGAGAACGCGGTGATCTCCGTGGGGCACACGAAGGTGAAGTCGAGCGGGTAGAAGAACAGCACCACGTACTTGCCGCGGTAGGAGGAGAGGGTCACCTCCTTGAACTCCTGATCCACCACAGCGGTGGCGGTGAAATCGGGGGCCTGCAGACCGACGAGCCTGGACATAGGTACGCAAGAGTGTGGGTTGGACGGGGAAGCACCGCTCGAGGAAACCCGTAGGCGGATCGACTTCCAGTTGTCGCTGTGACAAGTTATCACGCTTTCCCGGGCTCCTGGGCCCGCCTAGGCTCATCCAACGACCCAAGACCGTTGCTTGATGAGCTGGGATCCAGCCCTGCTGCGCAAATACAGCAGCACCAACCACTACAAGCTGCTCAACCAGGTGCGCAGCGATCTGAAGGAGCAGCCCATTCAGCGCTCGAGCGCTGGCGGCACACGCCGGGGTGGCTCAGCGGCGGCTAGCGGTGGTGGTGGGTCGCGCCGGCGGTCGGCACCGGCGCCGGTGCCTCAGGCCGCGCCCGTTTCATCCACCCCGGCGAACAGCTTCGATCCGATCGTCACCGTGCCGGTGTTGATCACCGCGTTTGAGTGATCCGTTTCGCCGTCAGCCCACTGCAACGCCGCGCCAGAACGCCACCCGCCCTTTGATCTCGGCAGCGGCCGATTTCGGCTCGGGATAAAACCAGGCGGCATTGCTGTTCACCTCACCGTTCACCACAACGTTGTAGTAGTGGGCTTCTCCCTTCCAGCCGCAGGTGGTGCGGTGATCCGAGGGCTGCAGGTGCTCCATCACCAGGCTGTCGGCCGGGAAGTAGGCGTTGCCTTCCACTTTCACGATGTCGTCGCTGCTGGCGATCACCGCTCCCTTCCAGCTGGCTTGCATGGGCTGCTCGCGAAAGGCCCATCATGGTGGCCTCAGGGGCGCCGCTGATTGTTGAGCCGGTAGCTGCCGCTGGTGAGGCCGGCTGGGCCCTGATCACGGAAGCGCAGCTTGAGTTCGCTGAGCACGGTGATGCCTTCACCGCTGGCGGGCCGCCCCAGGCTCAGGGCTGCCGGGTAGCTCATGGTTTGGCCTTCCACGCAGCTGGGCCCGCCCTTGTAGATGCAGCTGTTCACCACCAGGTTGCCGGTGCCCTTGGCGCCGTTCATGTCCCAGCGGCTCCAGCGGATGTCGCTCACCATGATCCCGCCATCGGCGCAGGAGATCTGAATGGCGCTGGGGCGGCTCACGCCCTTGCCGGCGCAGTCGATCAGCACCGGTTGCGGCGAGCCAGGCTCGGCCAGGGCAGCGGGTGCCACCAGCGCGAGGGCGGTGAGCACAACGGCGAGGCGGGCTGGCATGGCACGGCGGCGGCAGACGCCCAGCATGCCGCGATCGAGCCCGTTGCGCTTGACGGCAGCCCCAACGCTGTGAGGTGATGAAGTGTTCGCGATGCCGCCGTTCACCTTGCCGCATCCTTCCTCTGCAGCTCCTCTTGATCAAGCGGAATGGACGGTGGTGCGTCTGCCGTCGGCTCTGGATCTCGCGCGCTCCGGGGAGCGGCGGCGGCCCTGGCTGAGTCGCTCCGAGGAGCAGGCCAAGCAGGAAGCCCGCATCGCCCGGGTGCGCCGGGAGAACGGCATCCCCTCGCCGGATGAGTGGATGTGGTGATTCAAGCGGTTGGCGGTTGATGATGGCTTGCGATTGATCCCAGCTCTGATGCGTCGCCTGTTTGCCGCCCTGCTCCTCAGCGCGTCAGCGTTCACACCGGCACTGGCGCAGGACGTTCCCCCTGAGCTGGTGGCTCAACAGCAGCAGCTGCAAAGCCTGCTCAACGGCGCCATTGTGGCCCTGCGGGCCAACAACAAACCTCAGGAATGCTCGCTGCGCAGCCAGGCCCTGGCGATCTTGAACACCAACATCCAGGGCTTTGAAGCGGCCTTCCCCGCCAATAACTGGAGCGATCTGCAGACCTCACTGCAGGGAAGCGTGGCCCATTGCAGTGCGAAGGGCTTCTGAGCCAAGGGCAACCGCTGCTGAGCAGCGGTGTGGACTCCGTGTTCATGCGGAGGGCGTTGGCTCAAGCTTCGCCCCGGCCGTGGCGATCCGGCCTGCTGCGATCCCTTCCAGCAGCAGCCGATAGTCGGCTTCGGCCAGGGCGGCATGGGCTTGGGCCTGATCCCAGAGGGCTTGCGCAAACAGTTTCGGGTCTTTGATCTGAGACGCAATTGCCCGGCGATCACCGCTGCGGGCATGGGCTTTGGCCAAGGTCCAACCGCAGAGCTTGCCGTAATCCTTCAGGCCGTCTGCATCCAACTGACTGACGTCCACCGAGGCTTTCCAATCACGAAATTGGCGGAAGTAAATGTGATTGCCGAGCGGATTGGTGCCCCAGCCGAGGAAGGGATCACTGGCGGTTTGCATCAAGCGCTGCCCCTGCACCACACGCTTGCCCTGATGTTCGGGCACAACCTCATCGAGATAGGGCGCCAACACCGAGCTCACGGCCTGCTTCCCTTGGAGCACCAAGACATCATCGGGATGATCCCCCACAAACACCGTCACTGCGCAGCGCGTACCCACGGAACCCACGCCCACCGCTTTCAAGGCCGCGTCGCTGACCTTGAATTGCGCCATGACATGCCGTTGCGCGGCCGGGAGGTTGTTCATGTAATGAACCTTGATCTGATCGAGCCAGTCCGTCCAGTTCATGTCTGAGATCCATTCGGGCGGCAGTTGATCAAAGCGCCAGATCAGAGGTGGTTCATGGCGAAAGCGCAGACAACCGTTCTGATCGCTTTCGCAGAGTTTGCGCACCGCCTGACGGTTATTGCGGTGTAGGGCGGCCGCAGTGACCTGCTCGAGATGGCGACGGAAATTGGCACCGGCTTTTTCCTTGATCAGCACCGTCAGGGGCAACTTCAGCGACCACATCTGAAGGAACGGCAGCGCTGCGAAGTGCGCCATCGCTTCGGCATACGCCTTCATGCCGCGGCGACAGATTTTGTTCTGCTGCGACTCCCTTAACCCCAAACTGCGGGCCGCCAGCACCAGGCTCGTGGCCAGCCTGATCAGGTCCCACTCGAACGGCCCGGGGTGGGTTTCATCAAAGTCGTTGATGTCGAACAGCAGTTGCCGCTCCGGCGAGGCATAAAAGCCGAAGTTCAGGAGGTGGGCATCCCCGCACAGCTGCACCATCAGCCCGGAGTGGGGTTGCCGCGACAGATCCGAGGCCATCACGGCCGCAGCACCGCGAAAGAAGGCAAACGGGCTCTCCGCCATGCGGCTGTGGCGAATGGGCACCAGCCAGGGCAGCCGCTGCCTTTCCTGATCCAGCAACAAGGCAAGGGAATCGGGCCGCTGGCTATTGGTCACCGTGTTTGGTTCAGGCGCAGACCCCCACCATGGCCACGGGTTGTGGCCCAGGCAACGCGCTGCCCTGGTCAACGACCTCAGATGGCATCAAGCACGAAGCGATAGCGCACATCTCCCTGGCGCAAGCGGGCGATCGCTTCATTGATGCGATCCATCGGCAGGTGCTCCACTGCGGGGCGGATGTTGTGACGCACGCAGAAGTCCACCATCTTCAACAGGCTGGCGGGTGAGGAGGTGGGGCTGCCTGTGATCGATCGGCGAGCCATGATCAGATCGAAGGCGCCCACCTGGATCGGATCGAGCGCAGCACCCAGCTGATGCAGGCGCCCGCGGGGGGCCAGCGAGCCCATCACATCAGCCCACGGCAGCGCTTGGTTCACCGTGTTGATCACCAGATCAAAGCGCCCCGGCAGCTCACCGAGCTGATCGAGCGCCTGCACATGGTGGGCGCCAAATCCACGGGCCTCCTCCGCTTTCGCAAGGTTGGTGGTGAGCGCGGTGACCTCGCAGCCCCAGGCCCTGGCGAACTGCAGCGCCATGTGGCCCAGGCCGCCGATGCCGATCACCGCTACATGGGCCGTGGGCGACACCGCTTCATCCACGAGCGGTGCAAACACGGTGATGCCCCCGCAGAACAGCGGACCCGCCGCAGCGGGATCCATGCCCTCCGGCAAGGGAATGGTCCAATCCTGGCGAGCGGTGACATGGCTGGCAAACCCTCCCTGGCGGCCCACGATCGTGGCTTCGAGCGAGGCACAGAGGTTGCCCGTGCCGCCCAGGCACTGCGGGCAATGGCTGCAGCTGCCGCAGATCCAGCCAAGCCCGCGCAGCTCCCCGATCAGCGCAGGATTCACCCCAGGGCCCACCTCCACAACTCGGCCCACCACCTCATGGCCTGGAACCAGGGGGTAGCTGCTCATGCCCCAGTGGTTGTCGAGCATGGAGAGATCGCTGTGGCAGAGCCCGCAGTGCAGCACCTCCAGCACGAGCTCATCGGCTGCGGGTTCCAGCCTGGGCCGGGTGCCGGGCACCAGGGGGGCGCCAGCTTCCAGGGCCTGCCAGACAGTGATCGACACGGCGAACTCGCGCAATGCCCTCCTCTTAAACACGATTGCTGCTGCGGTGCTGCATTCGGCGCGGTTGCCTCGGGATCGGTCAAGGGGCGTTCTGCACCGGATTGGGCTCAGATCGCGATTGCTTGCCCAGCTGCTGCGACCGATCAGCAGCGCTGAAGAGCGAACCTACCCACAGCACCTACGGACTTTTCCACAGGTTTTCCCCATGGGTCTCAGCGCAGATTCAAGTGGCTGTCTGGCGACATCCGGATCGATCCGGAAAACACTTCTCCCCTTGACAGCCGCCGGAGCGGGCACCAGCAGCAGCCCGCTACCGCTGCGTTCAGGCGGCAAAGCTGTTGCGCTGCAGTGCTTCTTGGATTGCGACTCCATTCAGCGGCCGCTTGCGGCCCGTTTTGACGGCGGGCTGCTCTGCATGCGCTGATGGGTGGGTCAGAGCGAGCGAGGTGCGATGCAGGCGATTCCCGACCACATGCCGGAACACGTGAGTGTGGAAAACCAGTTCCCGGCTGATTTGTTCGAGTCGATGGTTGGGTTTATCGAGCAGCACCCCCAGTGGGACCAATACCGCCTGATGCAATCGGCCCTGGCTGGCTTCCTGTTCCAGCAGGGCTGCCAGGACAAGCCGGTGGTGCGCCATTACCTCGATGGCCTGTTCCGCAAGCCTGAAACGGCCCAACGCTGAGGGCCCTTGGGATGGCGGAGGCATGAAAAAAACCGCCCTGGTGGGCGGCTGAGCCTGCGCAAGGCGCTGCTGCGCATTACCAGCGGTTGCCACCGCCGTCGCCGCCTGAACCGCCGGTGCGTGGTTTGGCGAGGTTGACCCGAATCATCCGGCCCATCCACTCCACGTTTTGAAGGTCGTCGATGGCCTTTTTCTCATCGGAGTCGTTGGTCATCTCCACAAAGGCGAAACCACGCTTGCGGCCCGTATCGCGATCGAGGGGCAGGCTGCACTTGCGTACAGGGCCGTACTCGCCGAACAGGCTTTGGAGGTCCTCCACTTCGGCATCGAAGGAGATGTTACCCACGTAAATTGTCATGAAGGCGTAAAGAATATGTAACCGATTCGTTGAAGGCCCTGAAGAAAGTTGCGAAACCTGCTGGAGAGTAATCGTTGAATCCTCTTCGCCCTACTGCACCCACGGCTCGATGGGGCTATCCCTTGCGTCCTCCGCAGTCTTGCCAGTTGTTGAGGAGTTCCAGCAATTCCACATGCATCTCGCGCAGAGCGCTGATCTTGGCTTCGATTTCACCGGCTTTGGTTTGGATGGTGTTCTGCAACGAAGCGCAGGTGCACACGCCGGAGCGGCGCGATTCCAGAATCTTCAGCACGTCCGGGAGAGGGATATCCAGAGCTCGCAGGGTGCGAATGAAGGTGAGGTCTGCAAACACATCCGAGCTGAACAAGCGGAAGCCACCCTCCGAGCGGCTCACGGGATGGATCAGCCCCTCATCGCAGTAGAAGCGGATGGTTTTCACCGTGAGGCCGGAGCGGGCTGAGACGTCGCCGATCTTCAGGAGTGGTGCCGCAGCCACTTGACTCTCCACCAACAGGAGAACTGATCCTAAAAGCACGTTCTGGTCCACGCCCCATGCGCCGTGCCGTTGCCTTGATGGCTCTGATCGCTCTGGCGGCCCCTGCCGCCTGGGCCCAGATGGATCACAACCACCATCACCACCACACAACGCCAGCTCCCGCGGCAGGCGCCGGATCAGCCGGGATCGACCACAGCGCCCACAACCACGATGTGGGACCAGCGGGCAGCACCTACGACCTGCGCTGGATCGACGCGATGGTGCAGCACCACAGCGGTGCGTTGCGGATGAGTGAATTCGTGTTTGATATCGGCGTGCCTGGCGTGGGGGCCCTCAGCAAGGCGATCTGGCGGGATCAGGCCCAGGAGATCAAGGCGATGGGCCAGTGGCGCAAGGCCTGGTACCCCGAGGCACCGGTGTATCCCGTGACCCTCAAGAGCGGCGGGAATCCCAATGCGATGGCTGATCTCACCCGCATGAGCGCAGCCCAGATCCAGGCCATGCAAATGATGGGCACCACTCCCAATCGTGAAAACCGGGTGACCTGGTTCTTGGAAGGGATGCTTGTCCACCACGGCGGTGCGCTGCTGATGGCGCACGATGCCCTTCACAAGACCCGCAACCCCACGATTCAGCGGTTGGCCCGGCAGATCATCGTGACCCAACGCCAAGAGATCATCGAGCTGCGGCGCATGCTCAGGCACGACGGACTCAACAAGCCTGAGTACTACCAATTCGATGCTCTCTTCCGTTTCTGATCGCTGCATGGCGCTGTGTGCCATGGCCCTGTTCTGCGGGCTGCTGATCCCAACCCAGGCCCTGGCCCACGCCAAGGGCCTCTACAAAACGCAGGCCGATGCTGAGAAACGGGCCAAGGAACTCGGGTGCAAGGGAACGCACCAGAACAACGGCCTCTGGATGCCCTGCGGCCATGAGGCGATGCTGCACCAGGAATTGCGCCAGGAATGAAACCGTTTCCTCGCTCCCTCAGCATTAAGTTCCGCCGCGCCCACCGGTTGGTGGTACCGATTGCCGCCGCACCGCTCTTGCTCACAGCAGCCAGTGGCTCGCTCTACAGCCTGCTCCTCGAGCGCGGGATTGATGCCTTCTGGCTGCTCAAGATCCACACCGGCAAGTTCGGCCCGATCAACCTGCAGCCCTACTACTCACTGCCGCTTGGAGTCCTCACCCTGGTGGTGATCGCCTCCGGAGTGGCGATGCTCGTCTCGAGCAATCGGGCACGCGCCTGAGCAGCCTCAGCCGCCCACGAGCATCACCACTCCCATCACGGCCATCAGCAGATTCTCCGCAAAACTCACCACGCCCAGTGGGGTTTTGGAGTTGCCGCCCACGCAGGCGCAATTCAAGGCCAGGTGATCCACAAACACCGCCTTGCCCACCGACACCATGCCCATGGCGCCGAGCAGCAGGGCAAGACCTCCTATCAGATGCGGCGCGGCAGGTTGCTGTCGTTGCACCAAGATGCCAAGCCCGATGAGCAGCTCGATACCGGGATAGAGGCGCGCCCAGGCCCGCCAGCGCTGGCTGAGCAGGTCGTATTTGCGGAAGCTGGCGGCGAACGCCTCCACATCCATGAGCTTGAGCATGGCCAGCAGACAGATGGCCAGTCCCATGAAGCCGCCAACACCTGCTGCCAGAACCACCGCCATCAAGGCGGCGGTGAGAAACACAGCCGCGACGGGCGTGTACGACACATCGGCTGATTCCGGCCTCACACCAAGCCGGAGCGCCAGATCGCTGTAACCACCGATTCGCTCATCCCCGGCAAAGATCTGCGGGGTGGTGGCCACGCCATGGGCGGCCTTGAAGCCCTCCACCGCTTGGGTGCTCGTGAGGCGATGGTCTTCATAGGGGATCTGGTGCTCCTGCAGGAGCCGAACAGCCCGCAGGCCCCAGGGGCAGGGGTGATCCGGCAGATCCATCCGATACAGCCGGACTGCAGAGAGGACGGGAGTGGCCATGACTGCCACAGGAGCGGGGATCCCTTCACTGTGACGGCTCCAGTTACTGGAGAGTCAAGAGATCGCGGAGAGCCCGCTGGTCGGCATGGATCACTGGCTTCGCTGCATTGACCGCTAGCTCCATCGGCAGGGTTCTGCAGTCCGCCAGATGCACCCCACCGGCTCAGGACGCACCACCAGAAGCGCCGCGCCGGGCACCTCCAGGATCGCCCCTGATCAAGGGCTGACGCGAGGCGAGTGACTGGTTGACGTGGCGAGATCGCTCCGGCGCTGCCGGTGCTCACCGCGGAGCTTGTCACCATCCAGAGATGGACGAGGATGTTGCGTTCTCTGGACGAGGCACGCCTAAATTGACTCCCAGGGATACAGGTCAGATGACAGGCACCGAGCGTCAGCGCCAAAACCTGATCGAATCGCTGCGCGTGCGTTTCGCCAAGGCCGTGGCCGACAACGACGCGGACGCCAAAGCTGCTCTCTTCAAAGAGGCCGTTTACCTGGGGATCCAGCCGGATGCCTTCACAGGGTCTGATCTTGATCAAACAGCCTGAGATCGGGCACAGCGCCCATGGCTGAGGCGACTGCCACACACCTGAAGCTGTTCCACAGCCTCTGGGGGTTCAATGGCACCTGGGATGAAGCGATCGCCCGCGCCGAATGCTCGGGGTTCGACGGACTGGAAGTGAACCTGCTCCATCCAGCCCTCGCAGGTTTAGAACCACTCCGGGCCATCGACGCACTGAAGGTCAGCCAACTGGATCTGGTCGTGGAATTGATCAGTGGCGGCGATTACGTGCCCGATCTCGCCGTCAGCCCTGAGCAGCATTTGGCGGAACTGGCTGAACAACTGCCACGCGCAGAACGTCTCCGGCCTGAACGCATCACCTTGATCACTGGCAGCGATAGCTGGAGCAGCGCCATCCAGGACCAGTTTTTGGAGGAGCTCTTGAACCTGGTGGAGGACTGCAGCTGCCCAGTGAGCGTGGAGACGCACCGCAGTCGCAGCCTCTTCAATCCCTGGACGATCGCCGATTGCCTGGAACGGCACCCGCGTTTGCGGCTGACCGCCGATCTCAGCCACTGGTGTGCCGTCAGCGAACGGCTGATGACGCCAGAGCTGGAGCCGGTCAGCGCCATGGCCAATCGGGTGGATCACATTCATGCCAGGGTCGGCCATGCGCAGGGCCCCTCGGTGAGTCATCCCTTTGCGCCGGAAGCGGGCGAAGCGCTCGAGGCCCATCGCCGCTGCTGGGCACTGTTGATCAACAGCCAGATAGAGCGGGGTGTGGAGCGGCCCACGATCACACCTGAATTCGGGCCCGATGGTTATCTCCCCACCCTTCCATTCACCGGCATGCCCGTTGCCGATCTACTCGAGATCAACACGGCCATGGCCCAATGGCTCAAGCAAGGCGCTCTCCATCGCTGATCCCCATCAGCTGGCGGTAGAGGCTCTGCTGCTGAAGAATGCGCAGCTCAAGCCGGTGGGCGGGTCCAGGAGTGAAACCACTGCGATAGCCAAGCTGGGCCGCTTCCACCAGGCGTTTGTCCTCCACCAGAAAGTGTTGGAGTTGCTCCATCCAGGCATCGGCCTGGGCCTCGAAAGCCGCATCCCCCAGCAGCCAGATCTCCATGCGACAGCGCTCCACCTCCAGCGGCGGGAACTGAATCAACGCCAGACGGCCATCAGGCCAAAGCAGTAGGTGGGTCCAGGGGGCCATTCCAAAGGTGAGTAACTCACCGCCATCGGGATAAGGGGTCGCCAACAACGTGGCGTGGTCGCTGACGGCGTGTCTGTAGTGGCGAACGGGGCCCTGCTCGCGATGCAGGGTCGTGGGGTGAGCGATCGCCACGTGGTAGTCGTCGAGGGTGTTGTCGTGGGCGATCTTCCAGTTGCAATCCAGGCTGAGTGCGCTGCGGCGCAACAGCTGCCTGGGCTGCTCAAGGCTTTCTCCTGCCTCCTCAAGCAACAAATCCAGCTGCGCCTCCAACGGCAGCGGATCGTCGCCCAGAGCCACCCAGACCAAGCCAATCCGTTCTCGGCATCGGACCGGCGGCAGGGGCCAATCGTCGCGATTGAACGGTTCCAGAAACTCGGCTTCCCGGGCCGCCGCCATCAGCCGCCCCTCGAGGTCGTAGGTCCAACCGTGATACGGACACACCAGGCGCCGGCAGGGTGTGGCGCCATCGCTGGGCTGCTGCAGGGCCACAGCCCGATGGGGGCAGCGGTTGAGAAAAGCGCGCAGCACACCGCCCTGACGGGTGACCAGGAGCGGCACATCCAGAAGCTCAAAGGCCTGGACATGACCCTCGGGGATCGCGGTGGAGCTAGTGAGTGGATGCCAGAGCCGATTGCTGTAGAGCTGCCGCTCACGTTCAGCAACGGTGGGTGAGACGTAGAGCGAAGAAGCCAGAAACGGCTGGTTGAGCAACGCAACCATCAGCTCATCGAACCCCGGCTGGCTCCAGGCCCCGCAGGGAACGGGCCAGGTCTTCTCGCAGCTCGAGGAAGGGTTGCGACACGCGCAGATGAGCCATGTCGCGGCGGTCAAGATCCACCTTCACCGTGCGCACAATCCGCCCTGGTGAGGGAGCCATGATGTGCACCTCACTGGCCAGGAGAAGCGCTTCTTCCAGATCGTGAGTGATCAGCAGAGCCGTGAGACCGGTTTGGCGCCAGAGCTCATGCAGAAATTCCTGCATCGATTCGCGGATCTGGATGTCGAGTGCACCGAAGGGTTCATCGAGCAGTAGCAGTTTCGGCTCCGCTGCCAGGGCTCTGGCAATCGCGACCCGCTGCTGCATACCGCCCGAGAGTTCCCTGGGCATCCGCCGGGCTGAATCAGCCAGACCCACCACATCAAGGAAGTAGCTGGTGCGCTCACGCACCTCCTGCTTGGAGCGCCCCTGCAGCTGCATCCCAAAGGCCACGTTCTCTGCAGCCGTGAGCCAGGGATAGAGGCTGTATTTCTGGAACACCATGCCCCGGTCCGAGCCAGGCCCCCTCACAGGCTGGCCATCCATGCTGATCACGCCGGAGCTGGGCTGATCGAGCCCGGCGATCAGGCGCATCACCGTTGACTTACCTGAGCCGGAGCTGCCTACCAGCGCTTTGAAATCGCCGGACTCCAGGGAAAAACTCACCTGATCCAGCACCAGCTTGGCATTCGATCCACGGCCGAAGCTTTTGCAGACGTTTGAAACCTGTAGGTGCATGGCGGTTGCGTTAGTTGGCCCAGGAGCAGGTGCGGCGCATGAGTAGGCGGAAGCTCAGATCGATGGCCAAACCAATCAGCCCGACCACAATCAGCCCGAGAAAGATCTCGTCGGTACGTAGGAATCGCTGCGCGAGGCTGATGCGTTTACCGAGACCCTCGGTGGCCGCAACGAGTTCGGCAACAATGACCAGGTTCCAGGCTGAGGCCATGTTGATGCGGTAGGCATCCAACACCTGTGGTGCGATATAGGGGGTCACCACACGGGTGAGGATCGGCAAACCACGCCCGCCCAAAGTGAGCGCTGTTTCGATCAGCTCCCGCGGTACAAACTTCACCGCATCCATGATCATCAGCGTGTTGAAGAATACAGTGCCGATGAAGATCAGTAGAACCTTGGGCAGCTCACCCAACCCGAAGTAAATGATGAGGAGGGGGATGAAGGCTGGAGCCGGCATGTAGCGGATCAGGCCCATCAAGGGCTCCAGCAGACGACAGATCACCACGTTCGAACCCATGGCAATCCCCAGTGGCAAGGCCACGGCGGCCGACAGAGCGAAACCGCCAAACACCCTGCCCACGCTGGCCGTGAAATCCCGCCAGAGCAGGCCTGCTTGGGCCTGCTGCTGTCCGGCGCTCAGTACAGCCGCAGGGCTGGGAAGGAACAACTTGTCCACCGCACCGGTGGAGGTGATCAAGCTCCACAGGATGAGCACCACCGCAACACCGGCGGCACCCAATAACCAGGGCTCGTTGATCCAAGAACGCCGGTCCATCGTTACTTCACACCATCCACAAACTGGGGCTGAAGCACGCCTTCAAGCGGAGGAGCCGTCTTGGCCAGACCAACTTCCTGGAGGAAGTTGCCGATCTCCTTGGCCGCAAACGGGAGCGACAGCATGGTGCTGCCCGGCTTGAAGGCCTGCTTGTTCTGCTCCAGCGTCAGGATTGTTGTCCCGGCGTCGTACTCCTTGTATTCCGGCTCAGTCACACCAGCACGTTCCGCCATGATCGCCAGTGCGGGAGCAGGGTCGGCCTTGATCTGCTTGAGGGTGGCGAACCATGCATTCACCAGCTTCTGAACCTTCTCCGGATTCTTCGCCACAAACTCCTTGCGGCACACCAGGTGATCACTGATTGCGCCCGGGAAATCCTTCGAGGAGAACAGCGTGGTGCTGCCCGGACGCTTGAGGGCCTGGGTGGTGAAGGGAGCGAAGACACCAACGGCATCCACCTTGCCCGCCGCAAAAGCAGCCGCAGCCGCACCTGTTTCCAGGGGAACGAAGGTGATGTCCTTAGAACTCAGGCCGGCCTTCTTCAGACCCAGGAGTAACAGGTAGTGATCAACAGTGCCTTCCTCAGCCGCGACCCGCTTGCCCTTCAGATCGGCAACGGTCTTGATGCCAGGCGCCGCAATGATCTGGTCATTGCCCGTGGAATAGTCGTTGGTGAGCACCACCTGGAGCTCAGCACCACCGGCAATTGAACTGATCGTGTCGCCGAGGGTCTGACTGTTGCAATCGAGCTGGCCGGCGTTAAGGGCGTTGATCGAATCGAGGTAGCCGTCGAACCACTGCAGGGTGACCGGGACGCCTTCGCTCTTGAACAGCCCCTTGTCTTCAGTGACCTTCAGCGGAATCCAACCCGGCCAGGCGCTGTACCCCACACGCACCGGCGCCTCAGCACCGGGCTTGGTGCAGGCGGTGAGGCTGGAGCCGGCCAGGCCTAACAGCATCAACGTGGCCAGCAGACGAGAACGACGTGACTTGAGTGGACGCATGACGATCAGTGGAGGTTGAGGAGTAAAAGGGGATCAGAACAGCTCCAGATAGCGATCCCTCTCCCAGTCGGAGATGGCGCCGTGGAAGCTGTTCCATTCATCGCGCTTGAAGGCGGTGTAGGCCTCGGCCATGGCATCGCCGAACACCTCTCGGGAGAGGGGATCGGCAGCAAACGCCTCAATCGCCTCCCCCAGGGTGCGAGGCAGGGTGGTGAGCCCCCTGGCAGCCCGTTCCTCTGGGGTGAGGCGATAGGCATTCACAAGGTTGGGGGGCCCGGGATCCAGGCCCTCCCGGATTCCTTCAAGACCAGCGGCAAGCAACATGGCTGCCGCCAGATAGGGATTGCAGGAGCTATCGGCAGCGCGACATTCCACCCGGCTGCCAGCTCCGGGAATGCGCAACATGTTGGTGCGGTTGTTATTGCCATAGCAAACAAAGACCGGCGCCCAGGTGAAGCCGCTCATGCTTCCTTGCACCACTAAGCGCTTGTAGCTGTTCACCGTTGGAGCCATCACCGCGCAGATCGCCGGTGCATGACGGAGGATCCCGGCCATGAACTGCAGGCCCATCTCGCTCACCCAGGCCGCGCTGCCATCAGCCGGAGCAAACAGGTTGTGCCCCTGCTGTGAGTCGGCCAGCGACATATTGAAGTGAGCGCCGCTGCCCGTGCGATCAGCGAAGGGCTTTGGCATGAAGCTGGCGATCAGGCCGTGCTTGCGCGTGATCTCCCGTGCCATCAACCGGAAGAAGGTGACGCGATCCGCCGTGGTCAGACAGTCGGCGTAGCCGAAGTCGGTTTCAAACTGACCATTGCCATCTTCGTGATCAAACGAATAAACCCCCCAACCCAGACCATTCATGGCCTGCACGAGCTCTCCGAGCCAATCGAGGTTGTCGAGCAGACCGCGAAGGTCGTAGCAGGGTTTATCGAGGGTGTCGTTGGCACTGGCGGGAACGAGCTGGCCATCGGTTGCTCGCCGCAGCACGAAAAACTCCGTTTCCACCCCGAGGTTGAAGCGCAAGCCCATGGCTGCCGCCTGGTCTCGCACCCGACTGAGGATGTTGCGACTACAGGCCTCAAACGGGTCGCTGCCTAGGTGGAGATTGCTGGCAAACCAGACGGTGTCGGGCCGCCAGGGCAGCACCACAGCCGAGCTCAGATCGGGAATCGCAGCCACCTCGTCATCGCTGACGTCCTGGGGGACCCCATCCAGAGCTGCGCCAGTGAACAGCTCGGAACCGGATGCCATCGCATGGAGGTGATCGATCGGCACGGCCTTGGCCTTGCAGACCCCATGCAGATCCACGAAGCTCGCCAGGGCGTAGCGCACGCCCTTGTCTGCAAGCTCAGCCCGCAGGGCTTCCAGGTTCTGAGGGGCGTTCATACGGTCACGAGGGCAGGAGCGGCCGCCCGGCTCTGGCGCTGATCAGCCAGCTGTTGGTGAACCCAGCGATGCCACTCGTCCAGGCCCTCACCACTGGTGGCCGACACCCGCAACACGGTGCAACGCGGATTCACCTGATGGATGTGAGCCTCAATGCGCTCGATGTCCACAGGCAAATAAGGGAGGAGATCGGTCTTGGTGATCAAGACGCAATCGGCTTCCCGGAACATCACCGGATATTTGAGCGGTTTGTCATCACCCTCAGTGACGCTCAGCAGCGCTACCTTGCGGTGCTCGCCCACCTCAAATTCCGCTGGGCACACCAGGTTGCCCACGTTCTCCACCCACAACAGATCGAGGGCGGCCGGATCCAGCCGTTGGCGTAGCAGCTTCACACCACCGCTCACCATCGATGCGTCGAGGTGACAGGCGCGGCCGGTGGTGATGGGAACCACTGGCACACCCACAGCCTCGAGGCGATCGGCATCCAACTGGGTGGTCATGTCGCCTTCAAGCACCGCCATGGAGTGGTCGGTGGCCAGCGCGGCGAGTGAGCGCTCGAGCAGTGATGTTTTGCCTGCACCCGGGCTGCTCATCACGTTGAGGCAGAGCAGATCCCAGGCATCGAAATGCTCACGGTTGTGCTCTGCCTGGTGCTGATTGGCTGCCAGCAGATTCAGACCGAGTGTGTCTTCCAGAGGCATGTGCATGATCAGGCTGACAAGGGGGCAAGTTCAGGGTTGAGGCTGTAGTCAACAGAGCGAATCCGCAGCTCACGTCCACTCACAATGTCTTCCATGGGATGACTGCAACAGGGCGATTGGTAGGCCTGATCAGCGCTGGGCGAATAGGTGCTGTTGCAGCACACGCAGCGGGCAACGAGTGGGATTTGCTCGATCTTGAGCTCAGCGCCGGCCAACCAGCTGTTCTGGATGGCGATGCGCCAGGTGTGCACCAGCTGCTCGGGCTCCACACAGGTGAAATCACCCACTTGCAGATGCACCTGAGACACCACTGGCAAAGATGGCTCATGCTGTTGGCGCCACTCATTCATGGAGAGCACCAGGCATTTCGTCATGTCGACTTCATGCATGGGACTATCTCCACTTCTGATCCACATTCATGTTGCAGACATCGCTGATCCAGCTGGGCTTTTCCTTGCGAGGCAGCTGACCGCTCACCACCAGGTGGGCCATGGTGTCGCAGATCACCCGAGTGGCCATCAGTGAGGTCATGTCACTGATGTCGTAGGGCGGTGAAACCTCCACAATTTCAAGACCACAGACCGGCACATTGCGCACAATCAACTCGAGAAGCTTCAGCGCTTCACGGGGCAGCAAACCACCCGGCTCAGGCCATCCGGTGCCTGGTACAAATCCAGCATCGATGCAATCGATGTCAAAGGAGATGTAAACGCAATCGGTGCCATCGGTGGCGCGCTCAATCGCAAATTGCGCAGCGGCCTCGAGGCCCATTTCGGTGATGTCAGTCACCGTGAGCACATTGGTGCCGCGCTCACGGCAGACCTTCACGCCCTCACGGGGAACCTGCCAGCCGCCGATGCCGAGCTGCACCAGGTTCTTAGCCGGCGCATTGGCCATGTTCGTGGCGTGGAACCACGGACAGGTGTGCATGCGCTCGTCGAGGTCGATCTCCTGGGTGTCGACATGGCGGTCGAAGTGGATGATGCCCACCTTCTTGTCGCCCAGATGGCGGCAGACGCCACGGACCGTGGGAAATCCGATCGAGTGATCGCCGCCGAGGATGATCGGGAAGGCGCCGCTCGCAAACACGTGGGCAATGCCCTTCGAAATCTGATCGAAGCTCTTCTCGTTATTCGCTGGAATCGTGAAAATATCGCCCACATCACAGAGGGTGATCTGTTCCCGCAGATCTACACCCATCTCGTAGTTGTACGGTGTGTACAGCGCTGAAATCCGACGAATCCCCTGCGGGCCAAAACGGGTTCCTGGCCGGTAGGTAGTGCCGCTGTCATGGGGCACACCAACGATGGCGACGTCAAATTCGCCGACGCGATTCACATCTTCGATGTAGGGCGCCTTCATGAAGGTGTTGATGCCCGCGAAGTGGGGCAACTCGCCTCTGGAGAACGTAGAGATGTTCCTGTCAACAATGCTGTCGGCAGCTTCCAAGCCGAAGCGATGGGCTTGGTCGACCTCTTGTTGCCAACCAGTGAGGGGGAGGGAGCGTTCCTTTTCGAGAGCGCGCTGCCCCTCTGTTGACTGCGAACGGTCAAAGGCGCCCGCAGCACCTGAGTCAGATGTCATGGCAAGAGTGAAGTGGAGAGAAGCGGTCTCCCGGGCTTTTGTCCCTCCGTGCAGTCGGCGTACCGACCGATACCTCTCGGACCAGCACTCGGATGAGCCGGAACCCTAGGTATCACTCCCGCTTCAAAACAGTGATGCAACCGCAGCTCAAAAACCGTCGCGATCGCTACGGCTGGGCGTGTCAGCGTTTTTCGCTGTGCTCGTGGTCATGGTCGTGTTGCTGCGCTTGCTGCCCCATCTGTTGGTGATCGGGATGAGCAGTAGCAACCGAGCCAAAAGCAGCCACTAGGAGCAGGCCAAACACAAGGCAAAGGGATCTGAATTGCCGCAAGAGCTTCCTGCAATGAGCTTTTTCAACGTATCGATCGCCACCGACCAGACTTGTTACAACCAATACCAAGTCACAAGTGCTTCTGAACAGATTGAGCACCCCGCAAGATGCACCCCACCGGCTCAGGACGCACCGCAAGAAGCGCCGCGCCGGGCACCTCAGGATCGCCCCTGATCAAGGGCTGACGCGAGGCGAGCTGACTGGTTGGTGTGGCGCGATCGCCCCGGCGGTGCCGGTGCTCACCGCGCATCAGCGGATGGACTCGCCCCTTGATTGGCGGGGCGGTCCTGAAGGCGTCCCGTCGCTGCGCCGTAGGGCGTCAGGTCGTCATGCTCAGCCCTGAGTTCATCGGTGGTTCAGAAGATCCCGTTGCCCTGGTGGAGTCCTGCTATCGAGCCGTGGAGATGCTCCTGGCCACACACACCGCAAGAGGTCTGTTGATCCCGAGGCCCTGGGTTGATCACCCTTATGGGGAGGAGGAGATCACCCTGCTCGAGGAGGAGTTGCTGCCAGCGATGGCTGGGTTCCTCGAGCGGGTGGAGGCCATTGATCAGGCCATCGAAGCCGATCAGGAGGCTGAGGTGGCCGCTCATCAGGCTGCTGCAGCCGCAGGGCTCAGGTGAGCGGAAGGCAGGGCCGGCCACGGGCCGGCCTTTTCTGCTGCTCCCAGTGGGCGGATCAGCCCGCAGTGCTCTGGGCCAGGAAGCCCTCAATCCAGCGCTGGTGGCGGCTGGTGGTGATCAACCCCGCCAGGGATGGCATGGCATCAGGCACCTGGAAGGCAGCGCGGAAGCCCTTGGCAAAGGCCTCGAGGCGAGCAGGGGCGAGGGCCTTGATCTGTTCCTGCAGCCTGGTGATGGCAGCGGGTGGGAGTGGAGCATCCTTGGCCTCGGCGTGCACCGCTTTGCCTGTCGTTGCCACCGGGGCCGGCTGCGCCGCAGCTGCGCTGCTCACCTGGCGTTGCTGCTTGTCGTAGAGCGCCAGGCCAAAGGGATTCCCGAAGGTCATCAGCGCCCGCTTGGTGGCATCGGTTTCGGCTTCCTTGAGGGCCGATTCATGGGCCAGGCCCAGGTCGGCGTCGATGCCATGGCCGGCGCCGGAGCCCTCACGGATGAGGGTGCGGTTTCCGGCGGTGATGGTGATGCGCACGCGGGCGATGTAGGTCACGCCCCAGCCGCTTTTGCGATCACGGCCAATCGGGCGCTCGTGTTCGGCCACGCAGCGGCTGATCAAGGTGGAGCGCTCCCAGCCATCAAAGCCAAAGATGCGGTTGGCTTCTGCGATCACCTGCCAACCCTCGAGATAGCTCACGCGGCTGCGGCCCTGCTCGCGCTGGCGCACGTTGGCGCGATCGAGCGGAGCCGAAAGCAACGCCACCTGCCGCTTACTCAACCCCCCAAAGGGGGGATCGCATTGGGATGTTGCAGGTGAGGGCGATAGTTGAGCACCAGCTTCTTGGCTCAGGGATTCCCGGAGCAGCTGCAGCGTCGATGGCGGTCGATTGGTTGCGCTACGGCGCACCACCGGAGTGGCGTGATTGGTAGCTGTCGATGTGATGGCCATGGTGAAGAAAGCGAGTGTGTGTGGAGTGAGAAAGGAGTGAGGGGCTGCAACCACTAGGGGGCTGCGGTGCCGAGCCGGAGCAAGAGATCCCACCTGGGCCCGCCACTGCAAAACCCCATTGCGAAGGGGCCCCTGGCCCCCTCAGGTGATGGACCAGTGGCGGGGTTTGATTAGGCGTGCGCCTGGGACGGCGGTGGCGGAGAGGGAGAAGGCGAGGTGGGCGGCTTCTGGTTTGGGGAGGCCTGAGGTGGCGGATGAGATGAGGGCGCGGATGCTGGCCTTGATGGAGGTTTTGTTGGGGGTGGTGGTGGTTTGGGTGGTGAGGAGGTCTGGGGGAAGGAGATCGGGGTCATCGATCTCGATGGCTTCTGTGGTGCGGGAGGAGAGGTGGTGATCGGTGAGGTGGTGGGCGGTGGCGGATGGATCGAGGCGGGAGAGGAGGTGAATGAGGGTGGATTCGAGGGCGTCAGCGCGGTTGTCTTCTCGTTTGGCGAGGGCTGAGAAGCGCTTGGATTGAGTGAGGTGGTAGCTGGCTTCTGCGCGCAGGCGTTCGATCACCCAGCAGGTGGCATCGGCTTTGCGGATGAAGGCCTCACGTTTGTTGTCCTCGAGGGCCAGGGATTCCTCGAGATCGGCGATGGCGAGGGCGCGTTCGTCGTCGTCCTCTGTGTCGAGGCGCTCGGAGAGGGGAGCAATCCAGTGGGTTTCGGCCTGGAGTTCGGTGCCGAGCTCCCAGATGGTGGGCAATTGCGGGGTATCGGCGGGAGGTGTGGTGACGGGGATGGCAACTGACATGGGTATGCGTGTGTGAGGAGGGTGAGTGGTGTGGAAAGCGGGGCTCCGGCGAGCGAGCAGAGCCCCATCGCAAGCGGCTATGCCGCTGCCGCGATTTCGATCACCTCGATGGGGATGGCCGAGCTCCGGCTGAGGCGGCGGGCCCGATCCACCAGGGAGGCGGTGCCGCGGGAACCGGGAAAGGCGATCACGAGCAGGGCCGCGCCCAGGGGGAGAGCGGCAACCAGATCGAGCGAGCGCTCGAGCATCTGGCGATTGCGGATCGGGCCAGCGGCGCGGCCGTGATCACGCCAGGCAGCGGGGTAGGGGATCTGGGGCCAGCCGAGCTGATCGGCCGCTGAGGTGATGGCTTGATCCGCGCCGCGGGCAGCGCCATGGAGCAGGGCCTGCACGATGCGGCCACTGGAGGCCCGTAAGAGATGGGTGGCGATCAGCTCGGAAGGCCAGGTGAGATCACGGCCACCACCGGCCACGATCACCAGCTGGCCACTGCCAGGGAGAAACAGCGAGCTGAATAAGGAAGCAGCAGGCGGTGCCAACGCGGCGGCCTGAGTGAGTGAAAGCATGGAAAGAAAAAGAGCGCAGAAGGAGTTCATTCAAGGGCTCCTGCTACAGCGGAGGCCATCCCTTGATCACCCCTTCATTGTATCAGTACGGGCGTACTATGCGCCAACTGAGATGGGACTGGTAGGGCGCTCTTCTTGAATCTTTATGGCTCTAGATCTGGCCACCTAGGGCATCAGCAGTGCGGCAACTCTTCTGAAAGCCGAGCACCGATCAAGTGCCCAGAACGCAGCCGCTACAGACGCTTCCAGGAGGATCAGGCAGGCCTGAGACAGCTCGGCCACCGCAGCCGCGGGAGGGCGCTGGGTGACACGAACCAACGCCACACTTCCCGGCGGCGGCAAGGACACAAGAGATCACGCGAGCGCCAGGGCCGGTGTCTGCGCAGCAGCCACACCGGCTCGCGAAGCCCTGGCGCCGTGTGACATCCTCAAGTCCCGCCGCCGCGTGGCGACTAATCGCTTACGGCGTGCGCTTGCTGCAACGAACTAGGTTCCCGGAAGCTGTAGCCGGGATCTGCACACTTGTGCCACAGCGGCATCCATACGGTCAGCCTGCGTTGCACCGGGGTACGGAGCAGAAGGCAACTGCTTGAGCTGCAGCATCCCGTAGGCCTCAGATCCGTTGATGCGGCGGTTGCTCCATCGAGCACAGACCCCTTGGATCTGGACATCACTCAGCCCAATCAGAAGAGTCAAACTTCCTGCGAGCACGTGTCGTGAGGCTGCAACACCACGATGGTGCAGACGACGTGGTGGATTGTCAGCCTGCTCGCTGCTCCATTCACTCCCGTTCCACCACCGGCGCCCACTCCGCCTGGATGCCGATATCAGGCACACCCGATTCTTTGTTGGTCTTCTCCAGCCAGTCGGCGCGGATGATCCGGTGCCCCTTGCGAACACTGCGCATCCCGGCCGGTGCCTGGGCCGCCGCGCAGGCTCGCCCACCATCAAGGCAAACCGATGGTGTGGTGGCACACCCAGCGATGAGGGCGCCTGATACCAAAGCAATCCAC
>Ga0194117_10000595_pt1 | contig 46774 bp, 35 predicted proteins | sample TA2MahsurfametaG_FD_160579 | JGI IMG/M metagenome (GOLD analysis project Ga0194117, IMG submission 160579) | Freshwater microbial communities from Lake Tanganyika, Tanzania - TA2015009 Mahale N1 surface | ecosystem: Environmental > Aquatic > Freshwater > Lake | place: Tanzania: Lake Tanganyika... | reverse complement strand
TGCGAGATCGGCGCGGAACCGGACTGCGCCTTCGTGCTGAACTCGCGGGTGAAGCGCGACCGACCGAACTCCCCCGACACGCCGCGGATGAGGTAGTCGATCATCTCCTTCGAGACATAGGTCATCTCGGAGGTGAGGTTGTCGATCTTGGTCTGGAAGTAGTTGTAGAACCAGACCGCCGGGATGGCGACGCCAAGGCCGAGGCCGGTGGCGATGAGCGCCTCGGCGATCGGCACGATGATCGCGTTGATGCCCGACGAGCCCGACGAGCCCATCAGGGAGAAGGCGTTGATGATGCCGACGACGGTGCCGAGGAGGCCGACGAACGGCGCGGTCGAACCGACCGTCGCGATGACGGCGAGCCCGCGCTTCAGTGAGACGATCTCGACAAGCATGTTGCGCTCGACCGCACGCTCCACCGAGTTGATGTCCGACACGGTGATCGTGCCGTCCATGATCAGCGGCTTGACCTCGCCCAGCGCCCCACCAAGGACACGCGCGACGTTCGACTTCTTATAGCCCTCGGCGAGGTTGATCGCCTCGGTCAGGTTGTCCTCCTCGAGGAACTGCGAGAACTCGGGGGCGAACTTCAGCGTTTCCTTCTGCGCCTTGCGGAAGCCCCACCACTTGCCGGTCGCGACCGTCAGCGACCAGAAGGACATACCGAGGAGGAGGGCCCAGATCCCCTTCGCGAACAGGGGGCTCTTCTCGAAGATCTCAGCGATGTTCATTTCCATGACTGCGTTGCTCCTAAGAGAGGGTGCTGCCGGTGAGAGGGAGTTACCGCTGGCGGTTGAAGACGAACGGCTGCTGGACCAACTGCTTCACCTTCCGACCGCCGACCTCGGCGGGGAGGAACCGCATCGCGGGGAGTGCGCTGCGCACCGCCGCCGCGAAGAGGTCGTGATCCGAGCGGATCACCTTGAATGAGCCCGATTCCACGCGGCCGAGGGTGTCCACCACGAACTGCCCGAGGACCTGGCCCTCGACGCCGGCGGACAGCAGGATCTCCGGATAGCGCGGGGAGCCGCTGCCCGGGATCGGGGCGACCGGCTTCTCGACTTGGAAGTCGAAGAAGGGCTGGTCCTGGTTCACCGGGACGCTCCCGCCTACGACGCCAGACGCCACACCACCGGCCACACCGCGGCCCGAGAAGTCGGCTTCGTTGGTGAGCTTCTTCGAGAGGTCGATCTCCGGGATCACGTCCGGGATGTCGACCGGCGCGGTGAGCACCTGGAACCCCTTCGCGATCGGCGGGGCGGCCACCGCATCTGGCGGCGGCTTCTCCGGCTCCGGCTCCGGCTCCTTCTTCTCCTCGACCACGAACTTGGTGACCTGTTCCGCTTCCGCGGCGATCGTCTCACCGACGTTCTTGGTCGCGACGATCATCCCGAAGACGATGGCCGCGTGGGCGAGGGTCGAGGCGACTGAGCCTCCGATCCCCTTCTTCTGCTTCGGACCCGACTCGATCAGGTTGTTGAACACGCGTCCGTCTCCACTCGTGAAAAGTCGCGTGACGGCGACCCATGTGGCCACCGACTGCCCTGATTCTAGAGGGCGTGGATTAACGAGGTAATGACGGAAAGATTAAGAATCGGTTAATGCTTGATGAGCGTTCCATGAATCGCTCAGGACGCGGCCGATTCGCCGTCTCGAAGGAGGGGGAGCTGCACCGTGAAGGTCGTCCCCCGCCCGATGCGCGAGGCCACGGTGATCGTTCCCCCATGGGCCTGCGCGATCCATTCGGCGATCGAGAGCCCGAGCCCCAGCCCCCCCCGCTCACCCCGTGATCGGGCCCGATCGGCCCGCCAGAAGCGCTCGAAGATGAACGGGACGTCCACCGAGGCGATCCCGACCCCGGTGTCATCGATCGTGACCGCCGCCTGCTCGCCGCGGCGTTCGAGGCCGATGGAGACCGTACCCCCGCGTGGCGTGTACTTAATCGCGTTGGTGACGATGTTGAGGAGGAGCTGGCGCAGCCGATCGGGATCCCCCAAGACCGTCACCGGCTCGATGTCGAGCCGACGCACCGCGATCCCCGCGGCCTCCCCCAGGATGGTCGCGGTCTCGAGCATCTCCACGACCAGCGGCTCCATCGCCACGGGCTCCCGATGGAGATCGAACCGTCCCTCATCGGCCCGAGCCAGGGTGAGGAGCGAATCGACCAGGTCGGCCATGCGAGCCGTGTTCGCCAATGCATCTTCGAGAGCGGCCAACTGCTCCGCCGGGACGTTGGGCTGCTGCATGGCCCGTTCCAAGGTCGCGCGCAACACCGTCAGCGGGGTCTTGAGCTCATGGCTCGCATCAGCGGTGAAGCGGCGGAGCGAGGCGAACGACGTCTCGAGGCGCTCGAGCATGGCGTTGATCGTCTCGGCCAGTCGGTCCACCTCCTCGGCATCACCTTCGATGGCGACGCGGCGGTGGAGCGATCGCCCATGCTGGATCGCCTCCAACTGCCGGGCCAGTCGTTCCAGAGGGCGGAGCCCCGTCCCCAACACACTGAAGGCGATCACCGCCGAGCCCAGGATCAACAGGGGGATCGCGACCAGGCTCGAGGCGAACCCATCGAGACGGACGAGGGAGAGTCCGTCCGATGGCATCCCGACGGCGATGCGGAGGGGCACCCCCGCGATGGTATCGGCGGTGAACCGCACCCGGACGTAGAGCCGTGCGGCCTCGAGCTGCACGAAGGCGGCTTGGCGGTCGGGCTCAAAGAGCCCTGTGACCGCCTGGACCAGGGTCTCCCGATCCCGCGTCCCGAGGTCCGCGACGGTGGGGCTGATGTACAGGGGACGCGCCGCATCAGCGACGATCAGATAGCCGGGGATCGCGGCCAGCAGGCGCCCCGTCGCGGCGGACAACGCCTGAGGCCGAGCCGAGTCCGCCGTGACGAGTACCCCGCTGAAGCGCTGGACACCGCCCTGCGCGATCAACCGATCGGCGATGGTTGCCAGCTCGTCCACCCGTCGCCGGAGTTCGCGCTCCTCAGCGGTCCGTTCGGCCGAAAGGAGGATCACCGTGAGCGCGAGCAGGACCCCTGCCCCGCTAAGGGCGGCGAGCGCCGTCAACCGTCCGCGCAGACTCCAGAACATCGATCAGCCTTTCAGGACGTAACCCACGCCCCGGACCGTGGTGATGAGCTTCCGGTCGTGCGCGGCATCGATCTTCTTGCGCAGATGCGTGATGAGCACATCGACGATGTTGGTGCCGGGATCGAAATGATAGCCCCAGGCATACTCGGTGATCAGCGTACGGCTCATCACCCGCCCCGCATGGCGGGCGAGGTACTCGAGGACGAGGAACTCCTTGGGGGTGAGTTCGATCGCCTGACCGGCGCGGCGCACCTGGTGCGAATCGAGATCGATCTCTAGGTCCGCGACCGCGATGCGTGGGGAGGCGAGCGCGCGCGGACGACGTGCGAGGGCCTCGACGCGTGCCAGGAGCTCCTCGAAGGCGAAGGGCTTGGTGACGTAATCATCGGCCCCAGCTCGGAGCGTCTCCACCTTGGCATCGACGGCATCCTGCGCGGTGAGCACCAGCACCGGCCGCTCGAACCCACGCGCGCGGAGGTTGCGGAGCACTTCGGGACCGGGACGTCCGGGGAGCCGCAGGTCGAGGATCACGAGGTCATAGGGCTGCGACCGGGCCAAGGCCTCGCCCTCCACCCCGTCGGCCACGAGATCGACCGTCCAACGCTGCTCCTCGAGCCCCCGCTTCACGAACTCCCCGACGGTCGGGTCGTCCTCGATCACCAGGACCCTCATTCGGCCACCACGGGAAGGATGAGGCGGAAGGTACTCCCTTGGCCGACCACGCTGTCGACCTCGATCCGGCCCCCGTGCTCCTGCATGATCGCATAGGCGATCGAGAGGCCGAGCCCCGTGCCCGATCCAGGGGCCTTCGTCGTATAGAAGGGCTCGAAGATCCGGTCGCGCTCTCGGAGGGGGATCCCCACCCCCGCGTCGCTCACCTCGATGATCGCCCCCTCAGCGGTCGATGGTCCGACGCGAGTGACGACCCGGACCGTCCCCTCGCCCCCCATCGCATCCATGGCGTTCAGGAGGAGCCCCATCAACACCTGCACCAGCTGCTCCGCACTCGCTTCCGGGACCCTGTCGACCGCCGGATCGAGGGCGAGCACCACGGCGACCTTCCGGAACCGCGCATGATGTTTGAGGAGGAAGAGGGTGCGTTCCACCACTTCGTTCGGCTGCACCCGCTCACGCCGCGCCGGCCGCGGCCGGGTGAAGTCGAGCAGCCCATCGCCGATATGCTTGCACCGTTCCACCTCGTTGCCGATGATGCCGAGGTAGTCGATCGCCTCTTGGGCGTCAGGGAGTCCCTGCGCGATCAGTGGATCGATGCGGTAGCCCAACGACTCGGCACACGCTGCGATCGTCGCGAGCGGATTGTTCACCTCGTGCATCATCCCAGCGACGAGTTGCCCGATCGCGGCGAGCTTCTCCGCCTGCGAGGCGCGCGCCTGGGCCTGGGTCCAATCGGTGATGTCCTCGCCGAGGGTGATCACATGCGTGACCTCGTCGCCGCCGAGCCGCATGGGGATCTTGGTCACCCAAAAGGTGCGGCGTTCCCCTGAGGACCCGACCTCGCGGAGATACTCGAGGAGCTGACCCGTGCGGAAGACCTCGTCGAACTCCTGATGGATGGGATCGCCGGGCGCGAGGTGCAGGACCTCGAAGATGGTTCGCCCCACCGCGGCCTCGCGCGACGTCGCCTGCGTCCCCGTCTCCCGCCGTCGATTCCAACTTTGGACGCGATACGCGCGATCGATCACATAGAGCCCGATGGGGAGTGAATCGATGATCTTCTCGGTGAATCGCCGACCCCGTTCGATCTCCTCCGTGCGCGCGGCGACCTCCTCTTCGAGTCGCCGGGAGCGCTCGGCGTGCGTGAGTTCGAGGGCGAGGAGCCCGGCGACGGCGGTCATGAGGATCCGCTCCTCCGCCGTGAGCGGCCGCCGCGCACGCCAGATGAGTCCGCCGACTGACCGGTCCCCTCGCACCAGGGAAGCGCCGCCACGCCCTCGCCCGCGTCGTCGAGCTCGCCGCCGGCGAGTGCCGTCCGAACCGCCGCCTCCGATGTGCCCGCCGACCCGCTCACCCACCCTTCGATGAGCCCCTGTGGGGTGTGCACCCAGACCGCGATCTCATCCGCGTCGAGGACCTCCCGAAGATGGTCGAGGGTCCGCTCGACGTTCGGCTCGAGGCCACGCGCTGAGGCCAACTGCGTGTTGATCCAGGCGAGCGCGACCAGGGCGCGCGAGGCGCGCTCGCCGGAGAGGGCGTTCGCGGCTGCGGGGTCGGGTATGAGGCTCACCGCCGCCGCCCCTCCCTTACCCCGCGAGCTTCGCGATCTCCGCGAGGATCTCGGCGTTCTGTCGCCGGGTCCCCGGGGTCTCCTCGACGAATGACCACCGCACGACACCGGTCTTGTCGATGAGGAAATAGGCGCGGGTCGCGAAGAAGGCGGGATGCAGGACGCCGTACGCCGTGGCGACCTCCCGCTTGAAGTCACTCCCGAGCTCGACCTTCATGCCGTACTTCGCCTTGAACTCCTTGAGCGTGGGGACCGAGTCCACGCTGATCGGCAACACCGTCACCTCATGCGAGCTGAACACATCGAAGTCGTCCGTGAACGCGCACATCTCCTCGGTGCAGACCCCGGTGAAGGCCAGGGGGAAGAAGGCGAGCAGCACATGGTGCGTCCCACGGAAGGACGACAGGGTCACCGCGTGACCGGTCGTGGTCTCGACGGTGAAGTCGGGAGCGAGGGAACCGATGGCGGGGGCATGTGTGGACATGGGCAGGATGGCGAGAGGTGAGCCGTGTGGCATCGAAGTGGAGCGTGCCGGGATCGAACCGGCGACCCCCTGCTTGCAAAGCAGGTGCTCTCCCAGCTGAGCTAACGCCCCGTGGCACGGACCCTGAAATATAAGCGGGGACCATCCGGCGGTCGCCGGAAGCGGACGGGGGGCGACGCCACGGCGCCGCCCCCCGTCTCCTTCGAACCCCCCGCCCTGACCCCCTACTCGTGGGCCGGCAGCGGCTCCATGGTCACCGGATCGCACGGCACCTGGACCTCGTCGCGATACGGCGAGGTCATCAGGAAGACGCGCGCCTTCGGGAAGGCGTCCATGAACTGCGCATAGCTCCAGGCGAAGAGGCCAAGGAATCCGGCGAAGATCCCGATCTCCCAGACCCCCAGCGGCGCCTGTGTCACCCGCGTGCCGTAGATCGACGGATAGATCTCGGTGTACCGCGCGAACCAAAGCCCGAGGAACGAGCTCGTCGCGAAGAGGATCATCGTCGGCGAGAAGGTCTTGGCCTTCACCGAGAGCAGCCCGAAGAACGGCACCACGAAGGTCAGGATCGCCGCGAGCATCGTCGTGGTCGACCACGCGCCCGTCAACCGGAGCGTGAAGAAGTGCGTCTCTTCGGCCAGATTGCCGTACCAGATGATGAGGAACTGCGAGAGGGTCAGGTAACCCCAAAAGGCGGTGAAGGCGAACCCGAGCTTCCCCACATCGTGATAGTGCTTCTCGGTGATCAGCTCCGGGAGCTCCGGGAACTGCCCCTTCCACCAACGAAGCAGGACGGCGAGGACCATGAGGGAGACCAACCATCCCCCCATGAAGACCTGCCACCCGTACATCGTGCTGAAGAAGTGATAGTCGAGCGACATCGAGTGGTCCCACGCGAGGACGCACCACCCGAAGCCGAAGACGAGCGCCATCGCCACCGCGAGCTTCCCCTGCAACGAGTGCGTGGAGTGGAGCTCACGACGCTCCTCACCGAAGCCGGCGCGCACCTTGGCCCGCAGCCCCGCCGCCCACTTCGCCCCGAACTCCGGCGTCACGCCCACATCGAGGCGCACCGAGGTCCAGATGTACCAGACCTGCAGGAGCAGCAACAACCCGAAGGCGATGATCGAGCGCGCATAGAAGAACGAGCGCCCGAAGTAGAGTTCCTTCTCCGGGATCAACTCCCCCGTCCCCACGAGATCCCACCAGGGATAGAGATGGCTCTTCCCACCAAAGACGATGATCAGGAGCCCGATCGCGGCGAACGGAAGGAAGGCGACGAACCCTTCGAGGAACCGGATGATCCCGCGCGACCAGCGCGCGGTCACGATGCGCTGCACGGCGACGAACATCACACCGGCCGAGGCGATCGTGGTGAAAAAGAGCCAATTGACGAGGAAGGCCTGCCAGGCACGTGCCTCACCGGTCGCGGCGCCGAAGGCGAAGAGCCCGAGGCCGAACAGGGCGAGCCCGAGCGCGGCCGTCTTGAGCCCCGCCGGCATCTCCTTCGTCTTGAGCACCCCGACGAGCTGATCGCGCGGCGGAGAGTAGTGATGCTGGCCGCTCATTCGTGACCTCCATTGTGACCGGCGTCCGCCTTCCCAGCGGCCGCCCCATGCGACTCACCCTCGGCCTTCTTCTTCTCGACGATCCCCTCGACGCTCGGCTTCACGAACTTCGCCGGTACCGTCGGGCCCACCACCGAATACCCCGGGAGGGCCGTCCCCGTCTGCCCCGGGAAGCCGACCGGTCCCGTGGCGACGGCATACTTGCCCTGCAGCCCACGCACGTAGTTCACGACATCCCAGCGCATCGCCTCGGGGATGCGGTTCGCCGACGGCATCAGCCCACGGCCATTCCGCAGCATCCCGAAGAGGTAGCCATCGGTGCGCCCGCGCGCCGACTCCGTCATGAGACTCGGGGCGAAGGCGTATCCCGGATTGAGCTGGGCGAGCCCGCCCTTCCCATCGCCGATATCGCCGTGGCAGACGGCGCAGTTGATCTGATAGAGCTTGTGGCCATTCTCGAGCGACCGCGCATCGGCGGCCACCGGATTCACGAGCCCCGACATCGAATCGACGACCTGCGGGAGAGGCTGGTACGAGACCTGCCACCCCGCGACGACCGTCCCCGTGGTCGGGACCGAGCCCGACGGATTCCCACGGAACGGGGTCTTCTCCCCCGCCGCCGTGTCCGTCAGGGTGAACATCTGCCAGGTGCCGACGGAGGGCTGCTGCTTCATGTCGGTCAGCCACTCCTCCTGCGTGCACGCCGAGAGGAGGAAGGGCGTGAGCGCCACGAGCGCCAGCTGCGAGACCTGCATCCGATCACTTCTCACCGCGCACCTCCACCGCACCATGACGGCGCAGGATCGACTCAGCCTCGACCAGCTGCTCGGGCGCGCATTCACAGAAGATCCCGTAGCTGCCGCGGCTGAAGCGGGGGTCGTACCCGACCGTCATGGTCAGGCGCGGGATCCCCGCGAGATAGAACATCCCAAACACGGTCGAGAGCGCCCCGACCATGACCATCACCTCGAACCCGAACACCACGTACGGCAACCAGGTCGAGATCGCCTTGCCACCGACGACCAGCGGCCAGTAGTTCGAGCCCCAGATCGCGATCCAGAAGCCGAAGCAGACGCCACTGAGCGCGCCGATCAGCGTGAACTTGCGCACCCCGCTCATCGGCGGGTGCACGGCATGCTCGAGCTCGTGCCGCGGGGTCGGCGAGAAGACCGTGAGGTCCCCCACCTTCCGCTGCTTGAGCTCCTCGATCGCCTCCACCGTGCTATCGAGCTCCGAGAAGACTCCCATCATGCCGCGCATCTCAGTGCCCCCCGTGCGAATGGGTGTGCTTCATCCTCGGCGGGATAATCTCCTTGATCTCCGCGAGCGCCATCACGGGCAGCTGCTTCACGAAGAGGAGGAACCACATGAAGAACCAGCCGAAGGACCCGATCAGGAGCCCGTAGTCGACCCAGGTCGGCATGTAGGACGACCACTGCCAGGGCTCGACGTCATGCGACAGCGAGGGCACGACGATCACGAAGCGCTCGAACCACATCCCGATATTGATGAAGATCGAGAGGATCCAGAGCCAGGTCGGATTGCGCCGCAGCTTCTGCGAGAAGAGCGAGAGCGGGAGGATCATGTTGCAGGTGAGCATGATCCAGGCCGCCCACCACCACTGCCCGAAGACGCGGTTCCAGAAGTAGTCCTGTTCGTACTTCACACCGCCGTACCAGGCGATGAAGAACTCGATCATGTAGGCCAGCCCGACGACGAGCGAGGTGAAGAGCACCATCTTCGCCGAGGCGTCGAGGTGATTCAGCGTCACATAGTGCCGGAGACCGAACCAGCGGCGCATCGGGATGATGATCGTCCACACCATCGCGAAGCCGGAGAAGATCGCGCCCGCGACGAAGTAGGGCGGGAAGATCGTCGTGTGCCAGCCCGGGACGATGCCCATGGCGAAGTCGAACGACACGACGGAGTGCACCGAGAGCACCAGCGGCGTCGAGAAGGCCGCCAGGAACAGATAGGCGCGTGCGAAGTGGCGCCACTCGCGCTCGGTGTTGCGCCACCCGAAGCTGAGGAACCCGAGGATCTTGCGACGGATCGGGTTCGTCTCCCGATCGCGGAGCACCGCGATGTCGGGGATGAGCCCGACGAAGAGGAAGGTCGTGGAGATCGTGAGATACGTGGTGATCGCGAAGACGTCCCAGACGAGCGGCGACTTGAAGTTCGGCCAGATGAGTCGCCAGTTCGGGTACGGGATCAGCCAGAAGAACTTCCAAGGCCGCCCGATGTGGATGATCGGGAAGAGCCCCGCCGTCATGACGGCGAACACGGTCATCGCCTCGGCCGCGCGATAGATCGTGGTCCGGAAGCCGGCGCGGAAGAGATAGAGGATCGCCGAGATCAGCGTCCCCGCGTGACCGATACCGACCCAGAAGACGAAGGTGATGATGTAGACGCCCCACATCACCGGCGGGTTGTAGCCGGCGACGCCGAGCCCTTGATGGATCTGGTAGATCCAGCTGAAGGCGCCGAGCCCCAGGCAGGCGATGGCGAGCATCAGCGAAGCGAACCACGCCTTGGTCGGCTTGAGGACCGCGAGGATCTCGTTGTCGACCTGCTCGTAGCTCGTGACCGCGGGGAGCTGGATGTCCGCCGAGGCGATGTTCGGCCGGCGGAGATCGTCGGGGTGCGCGAGAGTGGCCATGGGTCGCGCCTCCTTATGCGGTGGCCGACGCCGTCGGCGCCGGATGGTTGACCTTCTTCAAGTAGACCACCGCGGTGTAGGTGTTGAGCTCCTCGAACACATGGTACGCGCGGCGGTCCTTCGCCCACTTCGCCACCGACCAGTTCTCGTCCGCCGCATCGCCGAAGACGATGGCGCGGCTCGGGCAGGCCTGCGCGCACGCCGTGGTGAACTCGTCGGGCTGCATCTCGCGCCCCTCGAGCGACACCCGGTGCTCGGCCTCCTTGATGCGCTGCACGCAGAAGGTGCACTTCTCCATGATCCCCTTCTGGCGGACGGTGACGTCCGGATTGAGCTGCCAATGGAGGGGCTCGGGGAAGGCGTACTGCGACCGGGTCGGGTCACCGTACCCGAACCAGTTGTAGTAGCGGACCTTGTACGGGCAGTTGTTGGAGCAGTAGCGCGTGCCGACGCAGCGGTTGTAGACCTGCACGTTCAGCCCATTCGGGGCGTGATACGTGGCGTAGACCGGGCAGACCGGCTCGCACGGCGCGTTGCCGCAGTGCTGGCACATCATCGGGATGAAGTTCGTGTCGAAGTCCGGGTGCTCCGGATCGAAGACCACGTCCTTCGGCTCGCGATCGATCTCCCAATACCGCTCGAGCCGGATCCACGCCATCTCGCGCCCGCGCGTGACGTTCGCGCCGAAGCCGGTGCGATCGGGGAGGAGCACCGGCCCCTGCCACGACGCGCCGACGGTCGGGATGTTGTTCTCCGCGTAGCACGCGGTGACGCAGGCGGAGCAGCCGGTGCACTTGGCGAGGTCGATCGTCATCGCCCAGCGACGCTTCGCAGCTCCCGACCAGTGCTCGGGATCGTACTGCCCCTTGTCCTTGGAGTTCGGCACGCCGAACTCACCCTGCGCGTCGTTCGCGGTGGGGGAGCGGAGCCCCGGGAGGAACTCGGTGCTCGCCTGCCCCTCGAACACATGGTGGCCATGGCCCTCCTCACCCGCGAGGAGCGCCGGGAGGGCGATCGCCTGCGCGATCCCACGCCCATGCTGACGGCCCGACCCTTCCGTGGTGACGATGCGCTGCTTCTTGCCATCGGCCTTGACGAGCGTCGCCTTGGTCGCGCCGAGGGCCGCGCCACCGGCGCGATCCTCCGCCGCGTCGAGGAGCTGCCAGGCGTTCTCACCCGCCTCGGCGTAGCGGCCGGCGGCGGTGTGCCCGCGCCCGAGGGCCACGGCCAACGTGTCCGGACGGAGGCCGATGTAGACGAGCGCCGGCGCGGTGAGCGACCCCGCGGCCGTCGTGACGGTCACGAGCTCGCCATCGGCCACACCGATCCGCTTGGCGGTCTCGGGGTGCATCTCGACGACCGTCTGCCAGAGGATCTTGGTGACGGGGTCCGGGAGCTCTTGGAGCCAGGGCTTGTTCGCGCCGCGGCCATCGCCGAGGGTCGGCGAGAGATAGGTGAGGAGGGTGTACTCCCCGCTCTGCTCCTTCGCCGTGGCCCGCGAGGCGGTCCGCGCCGGCGCGGTGCGCGAGGCCGCCGCACCACTCACGAGCGCCGTCGGGAGCGCGTTCTTGAGATTCTGATTCCCACCGATGCGCGAGGCGATGTAGCCGCGGTAATCGGCGAAGCCGTACTTGGAGGCGAGCGAGGGATCCGCCTTGGCGACCGCGAGCAACACATCGGCGGTCTGTCGGCTATCGAAGACCGGATCCATCGTCGGCTGCTGGAGCGAGAGGCGCCCCTTCACCGGCTCCGCATCGCCCCACGACTCGAGGCCGTGGTGATCGGGGAGGATGAGATCGCAGAGCGACGTGGTCTCATCCGGCACACTCGAGAACGAGACCTTGAACGGCACCTTCGCCATCGCGGCGGCGAAACCGACGCCCGGCGCGGTGGTGTAGGCCGGGTTCGCATGACGGACGAGGAGCATCGGCACCTCACCGGCGTTCATCCGCTCGGCGAGCGCCCGCATCTCCACATGACCCGCGACGCCCTCGAAGGCGAGATAGCCGTCGGCCGGCTTGATCGTCTTTCCGACGTTGCCGCGCGCCTTGTTGAGCTCGGCGACGGCGGTGGCGAGCTCCCCCGCATCCTGACCGAAGCCACCGGCGAGGAGCGCGCTCGCGCGCGCCTTCCGCACCTCGGCGACGAGCCCATCGATCAACGCGACACCGACCCCAGCCGCCTCAGCGGCCGCGGCGGCGCTCCCCTTCCCGGCGATCGCATTGACGATCGCGAGCTCGGAGCCGGGCTTGGCGGGGATCCACTGGTCGGCATTCAGGCCGGTGAGCGAACGACGCGCCCCCACATAGATGAACCGCGGCGCGCCCTCGACCTTCCCACGCGCCTCAGCGAAGGCGAGCTGCTGCGGGACCGGGAGGCCCCAGCCGTCGAGGAAGTCGGCACCGAACGAGACGATGAGCGAGGCCGCCGAGAAATCGATGGCCGGCCAGGCCGCGCCGTACGCCGCCTGGTTCGCCTGCAGCACCGCGACCGGCGCCTCGGCGTCGTAGCTGAGGTGCGGCGCGATCCCGAAGCCGGCGAGGACGCCGTCGAGGAAGGCCGGGAAGGAGCCCTGCTCGTGCTGATTGACGAAGGCGACGCGGCTCCCCTGCCCGCGCGACTTCACCTCACCGAGCTTGGCCGAGAGGATCTGCAGCGCATCGTCCCACGTGGTGGCGACGAGGGCATCGCCCTCGCGCTTCATCGGCTGGCGATAGCGATCCGGATTGTAGAGCCCCTGGAGCGACGACTGGCCGCGCGCGCAGAGCGCGCCGCGGTTCACCGGATGCTCGGGGTTCCCCTCCGCCTTGATCGCGCGGCCGTCACGGACCTCGACGATCAACCCACACCCGGCCGCGCACTCGCGGCAGGTGGTGGCGTAGTAGTTGGAGACGCCGGGAACGGTCTGATCCGGCGAGACCAGGTACGGGATGAGCTTCTCGACATCGCCTGACGAGCAGCCCACCGCGGCGGTCGCGGCGCCAGAGACGCCGAGGACCTTAAGGAAGTCGCGGCGCTTGACGCCTGCCGACGAGCCGGTCTCAGACACTGAGGTATCCACAGTCATCGCGTCGTCCTAGTAGTGGCAGGTGGCGCAGTCGTACGTCGCCTTCTTCTTGGGCAACGCGAGCGTCGCGGAATCAGGCTCATACCCCGCCGCGCGGACGCCCTCCGCCGGGTCGTAGCCGTTCACATGGCACTGCACGCACCACCCCATGTTGAGGCTCTGCGCCATGAAGACCTGCGGCATGTTGTTCACCTGACCGTGGCAGGTCTGGCAGGTGACGCCGGCGTTCACATGGCGCATGTGTGGGAAGTGCACGTACTCCGGCACCTTGTGGATTCGGACCCACGGCACCGGCTGCTTGTTGTTCCAGTATTCGGTGAGCTTCACGATCTCGGGGCGGCCCGCGCCGACGATCGTGTGGCACCCCATGCAGGTCGCGACCGCGGGGAGGCCCGGGTCGGGCGACTGGTTGGCGGCATTGTGGCAGAACGCGCAGTTCATCTTCAGCGCGTTCACATGCACCGGGTGCGGGAACTTGACGGGCTGCTCCGGGGAGTAGCCGATCCCGCCGCCGAGGTAGTTGGTGTAGCCGGAAGCGCCACTGTAGGCCCAGGGGCCGGGCTTCGCCTTACCGAAGGCCTCACGATTGGCCTTTTGGGTGGCGGTCTCCTCGGCGCCGGCTGGGGCCGGTGACTCGGCGGACTGCGACCCCGCATAGGCGGAGAGCATGGTGGCCACGAGGGCGATCGCCACCATCCCTGGGATCATGACCCACTTCCTACGAGCCGTCATACGCCAGACCTGGAAAAGGGAGAAACCCGACTGAAGCATTCGGCTTGTGAATGATTTCACAAGCACGACACCTCGGAAAAATGACCCGTCGCCCTACCCCACGCAAGCGTCGCATGATCTCACTCGAGTCCACGTTTCACTCGGTCGATCGTCCGTACCACCTCGATGGCCATCGCCCGCACCAACGTCAGCTCCCGCGAGTCGGGACCCGCGCGATTCAGTAACGAACGGATCGACCGCATGATGTGTTCCGGGTTCCGGGTCCGATAGAACGAGATCGCCGCCAGACTCCGGTCGATATCCCCGAGGGCGCGCTCCCACTCCTCGTGCTTCGGGAGGGCGGCGTGGTGCTTGTGCCGAGCGATCGTCCGGGTGGCATCCCCCGCCGCGAGGTGGAGCTCATAGGCGGCCACGAGCACCGCTTGCGCGATGTTGAGGGAGGCGTGCTCGGTGGTGGGGATCGTGACCATCACATGCCCAAGGTCGATCGCCTCGTTCGGCAGCCCATGATCCTCCTGGCCGAAGAGCAGGGCGACGCGCCCCTCCGCTGCCGCGGCGAGCAATCGGGGGGCCATCTCGCGCGGGGTGGTCATCGGCCAGCGATGCGCCCGGCGCTTGGCCCCGAAGGCAGCCACCTGCACGCAGTCGGCGAGCGCCGCCTCGAGGGTGTCGAAATGCCGGACACGTTCGACGAGGTCCCGCGTCCCATGGGCGACGCCCTCGATGCGCCAGGGGTCGTACGCCACCGGCTGCACCAATCGCAGATCGGAGAGCCCCATGTTCTTCATCACGCGGACGGTGCCGGCGATGTTCACGGGGTCCTGGACCTTGTTCAGGACCACGGTGACGGCGTCGAGGGCGGACATGACCGCTGGAAGCTAAGCCTCTCCGCTACATTTCGGCGCCATGGACACCCTCCTCGAGCTCTTCCATCAACTCAAGGATCTGAACGGTCTCGTCACGACGGCGGGGTACGCCGGCGTCACCGCGATCATCTTCATCGAGACCGGGCTCCTCTTCCCCTTCCTGCCCGGGGATTCCCTCCTCGTGACCGCCGGCCTCGTGGCGGTGACCGGCACGCTGAACGTCTGGACGTTGGGCGTGCTCTGCTCCATCGCGGCGATCGGTGGTGACCAGATCGCCTACGCCATCGGACGTCGCTCGGGGCGAGCGCTCTTCAATCGTCCCGATTCGCGCTGGTTCAAGCAGGAACATCTCCGCGCCGCGCAGGCGTTCTACGAGAAGCACGGGGGGAAGACGATCATCCTCGCGCGCTTCATGCCCTTCGCGCGTACGTTCGCGCCAGTCGTCGCGGGCGCCGCTCGCATGCACTACCCGATGTTCGTCTTCTACAACGTGATCGGTGGGCTCCTCTGGATCTGGTCGATGCTCCTGACCGGGTACTACGTGGTCCGCCTCGTCCCGGGCCGTGAGGCCCACGTGGAGAAGCTGATCATCGGCATCATCGTCGTCTCGATCCTCCCGGGGATCATCGGCTGGATAAAGAGCAGGGGTCAGGGATCAGGGACCAGGTGACAGGTTCCTCCTGATTCGGCCCACGCTCCGATGCTACCCCTCATTGTTCCCTGACACCTCTCACCTGGACCCTTGCTATGTCGCATTCCCTCCCCGCCCTCCCCTACGCCCCCGAGGCGCTCGAGCCGCACATCGACGCGCAGACGATGCAGATCCATCACGGGAAGCATCACCAGGCGTACGTCACCAACCTGAACGCGGCGATCGAGAAGGCCCCTGAGCTCGCCTCGTGGAGCCTCGAGCAGCTCAACCGTGACATCGCGAAGGTCCCCGAGAGTGTCCGCACCGCGGTGCGCAACAACGGCGGCGGACACTGGAACCACGCCCTCTTCTGGACGCTGATGGCGCCGAACGCCGGTGGCGCGCCGAGCGGGGCGCTCGCCACGGCGATCGACACCGCCTTCGGCGACTTCGGGAAGTTCCGTGATGCCTTCAAGGCGGCGGCCATCGGTCGCTTCGGCTCCGGCTGGGCCTGGCTCGTCGCGGCGAAGGACGGCTCGGTCGCGATCGAGAGCTCGCCGAACCAGGACAACCCGCTCATGGAAGGACGGCATGCGATCCTCGGCCTCGACGTCTGGGAGCACGCCTACTACCTCCGCTACCAGAACCGTCGGCCGGATTACATCGACGCGTGGTGGAACGTGGTGCAGTGGGGGGCGGTCGCGGCGCGGTACGACGCGCGCTAGGCGCTGGTCGAACCCTCGAAACGACGAAGGGGCCGCCCCGCGGGGCGGCCCCTTCGTGCATCAGGCAGAGAGGATCGCGCTCACCGAGCGGCTTCGCCCTCGAGGTAGGTATACCCCTCGAGCCCCGCCACATACTCGGCGATGAAGCGATTCGCCTCCTCGCGGCCGATCCCCTTCGCCGCCTGCACCTTGCGACGGAAGGTCGCGAGCAGATCCGACGCGCGGAACTGCACATAATTGAGCACCTCCGTCACGGTATCCCCGTGCACGAGGTGCGTGAGCTCATACCCGCCATCGGCGATGCGCACATGCACGGCATTGGTGTCGCCGAACAGGTTGTGCAGGTCGCCGAGGATCTCCTGATACGCCCCGGTGAGGAAGATCCCGAGGATGTAGGCATCGCCGTCACGGAAGACGTGGAGCGGCAACGAGGGCCGCCCATCGCGCCCGCCGATGAAGCGATCGATCTTCCCGTCGGAATCGCAGGTGACATCCTGGATCGTCCCGCGCCGCGTCGGCTCCTCGTCGAGCCGATGGATCGGCATGATCGGGAAGAGCTGGTCGATCGCCCAGTTGTCGGGGAGCGACTGGAAGAGCGAGAAGTTCGCGAAGTACCGGTCGATCAGCGCGGCGTCGAGGTCGCCGACGATGTCATCGAAGCGATCGCGCTTCCCCTCGGCGAGTCGCGCCACGACGTTGAGCGTGGCGAGATAGAAGGTCTCCGCCATCGCCCGCTCCCGGAGCGAGAGCACCCCGGAATTGAAGAGCTGCTGTGCGCGCTCCTTGTCGAAGGTCGCGTCGTGGAAGATCTCCCGGATGCGGCGCATCGCGACATTCTTGCGCGAGAGCGTCTTGAGGTCCTCCGCCATCTCGTGAAGGAGGGGGTGATCCTCCTCGGCGAGCGTGGGCGGGGTGGGCTCCGCCGCGGATTCCACGTCGATCACGCTCAGCAACAGAAGCGCGTGGTGGGCCGTGAGGGCGCGCCCCGACTCCGAGATGATATCCGGCATCGGGAGCTCCTCCTCCCGACAGGTCTCGGCGAGGCTGTACACGATATCGTTCGCGTACTCCGTCATCGAGTAGTTCATCGAGGCCTGGGCCGTCGACTGCGAGCCATCGTAGTCGACCCCGAGTCCACCGCCGACATCGACCCAGCGGATGCCGAGCCCGAGCCGGCGCAGCTCCACGTAGAAGCGGCTGACCTCCTGGAGCCCCCGCTTGATGAAGCGGATGTCGGTGATCTGCGAGCCGAGGTGGAAGTGGATCAGCTGCAACCAGTGCGCGCGCCCCGCCGACTTGAGGCGGTCGATCACCTGCATGAGCTGTGCCGTGGTGAGCCCGAACTTGGACTTCTCCCCCCCGGACTGCGCCCAGCGCCCCGAGCCCTCGCTGGAGAGCTTGATGCGCACACCAATGGTCGGGTCGATCCCCATCTCGGTGGCGACCTGCTCGAGCACATCGAGCTCGCTCACCTGCTCGATCACGATGATGACCGTGTGGCCGAGGCGCTGGCCCATGAGGGCGAGGCGCATGAACTCCTCGTCCTTGTAGCCATTGCAGATGATCAGGTGGTCGGTGCGATCGGTGAGGGCGAGCACCGCCTGCAGTTCGGGCTTGCTCCCGCACTCCAGCCCGACCCCGGTGGCCTGCCCGAACTCGACGATCTCCTCGACCACGTGGCGCTGCTGATTGACCTTGACCGGGTAGACGGTTGTGTAGCTCCCCGTGTACTGGAACTCCTCGATCGCGCTGGCGAAGCGCGCATGCAGCGTCTCGATCCGGGACTTGAGGATGTCGGAGAAGCGGAGGAGCACCGGGAGCGCGAGCCCCTGGGCCTCGAGGTCGTGCGCGAGCTCGTAGAGGTCGAGGGTATGATCGGGGCGGGCCCGATCGGGGCGCACGACGACCCGCCCCTCAGGGCTGATGTCGAAGAAGCCCGCTCCCCAGCCATCGATCTGGTAGAGCTCGCGGGCCGCATCGATGCTCCACGCACGCGGGGCCGGCGGCGGCGCCTCAGGCGCGGCCGACGGCACCGTCTCGGGACGAGGAAGAGAGGCCATCCCGAAAAGTAGGGACCTACCCGGGTGGCGGCTACGGCCGCCCGAGCTGGTCGCGCCCCTTCTCGAGGAAGGGGATCCCGCGCTGCATCCAGTCGGGCGCCGGTGCCCCGAGGAGCTTGGCAGCGAAGAACTCCTGCATCCGCCGGTCGACGTCCTTCTGGTTGGCGTACTTCCGTGGGTTGTGCGCGTCCCCGTTGTAGTTGAGCATGTACGCCTCCTTCCCCAGACGGCGCATCGCGACGAAGTACTCGATTCCCTGATACCACGGGACCGCCCCGTCGTTGTCATTCGCCATGAAGAGCACCGGCGTGGTCACACGATCGAGGAAGAACAGTGGCGAGTTCTCCATGTAGCGCTCCGGGTACTCCCAGAGCGACCCGCCGATCCGGCTCTGCCCGCGCTCGTAGTTCACGATCGCGCGCTCCACCCCCGACTCCCACCGGATCCCGCCATACGCCGAGGTCATGTTGACCACGGTCGCGTTCGGGACCGCCGCGGCGAAGAGCGAGGTCTGCGTGATCACATAGGCCGTCTGGTACCCGCCCCACGATTGCCCGGTGATCCCCTGCCGCTTGGGATCGGCGATCCCGCGCGCGATCAGCGACTGCACCCCGGGCACGATCGCCTTCACCGCGCTGGGCCCCGGATAGCCCGGGGTGTAGTGGATGTTCGGCATGAAGACGAGATAGCCGAGCGAGGTGTAGACCACCGGGTTGATGGTGTTGCGTCCCGACGGTCGCACGTAGCTGTGCAGCCCATCCGAGAGCTGCTCGTAGAAGTAGGTCACCATCGGGTACGCCTTCGTGGAATCGAACCCCTCGGGGGTGAAGAGGAGCCCCTCCATCGGCACCCCATCGAGGTTCGCCCACTGGACCAACTGGACGTTGCCCCAGCGATAGCGGGTCTGTTCCGGCATCGCATCGCTGATCTGCGTGAGCTGATCGAGCGCGCGCCCCGTCCAGAGGTTCGGGAACTCGCGATAGTCGGCGCGCGCCACGAGCACCTGGTCAGCGCGACGCGCCTTCTCGTAGACCGGCCAGCTCTTGGGCGCCATCACGATCCGCTCCGGCGCGCTCGTCACGCCGAGGCGTTCGCGATAGAACCCGGCGGCCTTGGAGACGTTGTCGAAGGTGCGCAGCGTAAGGGGCGTCGCGGGATCGAAGGCGCGCACCTCTGCATCGGGCGGGACCGCCCGGAAGGTCAGCTGCTCGCGCCGACCGACGCTGTCCGTCAGGACCCGTGGCGCAGTGACGCCGAGGGGGTCGACCTCCCAGATGTCATAGCGATCATAGACCAAGACGCGCGCGTCGTTGGTCGTCCACCCGCCGAGCCCGTAGGGCGTGGGCTCGCTCGGGGTGTCGTGCTCCTCGTTCTCGAAGCGGATCCCAGTGATCCCCGTGGTGAGGTCACGCGTGCGCCCCGTGGCCACCTCATGCACCCGGTAGCGACCGCTCTCCCACCAAGTGACGAACTTCGCCGCGGGGGAGAGCTGCCCACCGCTCCGGACCTTGGTGGCGACCTGGCGCGAGGCCCCGGTCAGCGTATTGATCACATGGATGTCGTAGCCATCGTCCCCGCGGATGGCGTCCTGCTCGTAGGGCACGTCGGTCGAGGCGAGCGCGGTGCGCCCATCATCCGAGATGGTGACCTGCGGAAGCGAGTCGCTCCCGATCCGCCGCATCTGCTTGGCCGCCACATGATAGACGGCGAGGGCGCTACGATTGCGATCCTGCGCGACCTGCAACTTCTGCATCGGCTGCGGCCGCGCGTCCTGCCAATGCCAGAGATCGACGACCGCCTTCTCGGCGAGCGAATCGGCGGGGATCGAATCGGGGAGGACCTTCGCGATCCCGAAGCGCACGACGGCGCCCGACTTCACGAAGTCGATGCCACGATCGGCGATGCGGAGCCCCTCGCCGGCGGCGGTCGGGGCGACGGCGAGAGTCGCCGGCTGCGGGCCTGGACGGCCGTGCGGGCCGGAGAGCGCCGCATGATAGAGCGCCATCCGCGGCTTCTCCGCCGTGGTGAACTCCTCGGCATCGGTGACGAAGGCGACCTGCGTCCCCGCCTCGTCGAGCGCGAGCGCGCGATAGTTCCCCGTCCCCACCTTGAGCGGGGTGATCGTCCCGGTGGCGAGGTCACGCGCGTAGACGCCATCGACCTTGAGTGAGTCCGCGCCGGCCACGGCGTAGACCAGGACACGCTCGGCGCGATCGACCACGTATCCGGTCACCCCGTCGATCTTGGTCTCCTGGCCCGTCGCGAGCTCGCGGAGCACCAAGGGCGCTCCGGTGTCCTTTTTCGGCTTCTTGCTCGCGGAATCGTTCGCGGCGGCAGTCGTTGCGGCGGCCCCACGTGCACTGGCGCCGGGTGTCCTCGCGGCATTCGCCGACGAGTCGACCTCGGTCTGATAGAAGATGAAGCGTCCGCCGTCACGCGGCACCTGGAAGGCGCGGACCTTGTCGACCGTCGACACCGCCCCCGTCTCGAGGGCGAGGATCGCCAGGGCGTTCTTGGGCTGATCGGCCGGGCGCACCTTCTTGGCGCGCGCCGAATCCATCGCCGCCTTCATCGGATACCGCAGGAAGATCACGTGCCGCGAATCCCCGGTGATCTGCGCCGCCTGCGCACTGAAGGGGGTCCCCGTCACCGAATTGAGGGGGCGTCCCGTCCACCCGCGCGCGACGCGATGCTCGGTCGTCCCGCCGGTGGCCCGCGCCACGAGCATCCCATCGCCCACCGTCGGGGAGAGGGTGTACACCGCCCACTTCCCATCGGCGGACAGCGTCGGCTGGAGGATCGACCGCCAGAGGTCGTAGGTGTCCTGCGTGAGCGGGAGCCGCTCCCCCTGCGCCATGATGCGGACCGGCGCGGCGATCACCACGAGGGCCGCTAGGAGGGAACCGAGAGTGCGGGAGCGCGTGGGCATCGGCGGATAGGGAGCAGGGTTATCTTCTGCAACAGCCAGTGGACCTGCTCAAGATACGTTCGGCCGTCGCCCCCCGTTGCGGAGCCCTCCCCGATGAAGCGTCTGCTCACCTACTTCCTGCGCGGCCTCGTCCTCACCATCCCGCTCGCCGTGACCATCGCGGTCTGCTGGATGGTCCTCACCACCATTGATGGATGGCTCGGGCTCCCCGTCCCGGGCGCCGGGCTCCTCCTGACCCTCGCCGGGATCACACTCATCGGGTTCATCGGCGGGACCTTCTTCGCCGGGCAGATCGAAGGGTGGTTCGACGAGCTGCTCGATCGGCTCCCCTTCGTACGGCTCCTCTATTCCGCAACCAAGGATCTGATGAATGCCTTCGTCGGGGAACAGCGGCGCTTCGAGACGCCGGTGATGGTCGCGCTCTCCGAGGACGGCGCCGTCCGCACCCTCGGCTTCGTCACACAGAAGTCGCTCGCGCAACTCGGATTGCCTGGCGACGTCGCGGTCTACTGCCCGCACTCGTACAACTTCTCGGGACAACTCGTCCTCGTCCCCACCTCACGCGTGCGGCCATTGGACGCGGTGAGCTCGGATGTGGTCGCCTTCGTCGTCTCGGGCGGAGTGGCCGAGGTACCGACGCTTCGTTCGGGGACGCCATGACCACGAAGTCGATCCACGGGATGGTGGGCACTCATGCCGGTGCGCTCGCACGTCCACTCGCTCGTGCACTCATGACGATTGCGGTCACCGCGGGGCTCGGCACGCTCACCGCGCAGGATGCCCCTGCCGCACCCGCCGCCTCGGTGCTCCTGCTCGTGCCCGATCGGGTCTTCCTCGCCACCGAGGATTCCGCTCGCACCGGCTGGGCGGTGCTCGTCACCGGCGATCGGATCACGGCCGTCGGTCCGCGCGCGTCCCTGCGCGCACCGGCAAATGCGCGCACCATCGCACTCCCGGGAACGACCCTCCTCCCCGGGATGATCGAGGGACACACCCACCTCTTCCTCCATCCCTACGATGAGACGAGCTGGAACGATCAGGTCCTCAAGGAAGCGCTGAGCCTTCGCACAGCGCGAGCCGTCAATCATGCGCGCGCCACTCTCGAGGCGGGGTTCACCACCGCCCGCGATCTCGGCACCGAGGGCGCGGGCTATGCGGACGCGGGGATCAAGGAGGCGATCGCGCAGGGAATCATTCCGGGGCCGCGTCTCCTCATCACCTCGAAGGCGATCGTCGCCACCGGGTCGTACGGCCCGACGGGATTCGCCGACGAGTGGAGCGTCCCGCAGGGCGCAGAGGAAGCCGATGGGATCGAGGGGCTCACGCGGGTCGCACGATCACAGATCGGGCATGGCGCTGACTGGATCAAGGTCTACGCTGACTATCGGTGGGGTCCGAACGGAGAGGCGCGACCGACCTTCTCCGAGATGGAGCTCCGGGCGCTGGTCGAGGTCGCGGCGTCGAGTGGGCGCCGTGTCGTCGCGCATGCCGCGACGGCCGAAGGGATGCGTCGCGCCGTCCTCGCCGGCGTCGCGACGATCGAACATGGGAATGGCGGCACCGCCGACGTCTTCCGGATGATGGCAGAGCGCGGGGTCGGTTTCTGCCCGACCCTCGCGGCCACCGAGGCGACCTCACGCTACGCGGGATGGCGGGAGGGGACGCCGCAGACCCCGCGCATGACGCAGAAGCGCGCCGCGCTCGATGCCGCTCGAGCGGCCGGCGTGCCGATCTGCATGGGCGGGGATGCCGGCGTCTACGCGCACGGCACCAACGCCTGGGAGATGGAACTGATGGTGGCGTATGGGATGACCGCCTCGAGCGTGCTTCGCGCCGCCACCGGTGGGAACGCGCAGCTCTTGGGAGTCGGGGATCGTCTCGGCACGATCCAATCCGGCCTCCTCGCCGATCTCGTCGCGGTCACCGGGGATCCCACGCGTGAGATCCGCGCCGTGCGCGCGGTCCGCTTCGTGATGCAGGGTGGACGCGTGATACGCGACGGGGCGAGCGCGCCGTAGCACACCCGCCCCGCCGTCGATCCCATCGGGATCAGCGCGCGATCACCTGAGCCAGTGACCGAACCAATCGCGGAGTCGCCCGAGGCGATCCACAAGGAGCCAGGGCTCACCCGTCCGTGAGAGGTCGTGGGTCGAGCGCGGGTAGCGCACGAACTCCACCGGGGTCCCCTGCCGCTTGAGTGCGGCGAACCACTGCTCCGCATCGGTCATCGGGGTGCGGTGGTCTTCCTCAGACTGAAGGATGAAGGTCGGGGTCTTCACCGCCCGCACATAGCGGATCGGCGAGAGGGTGTCGTACATGACGGGGTTGTCCCACGGGCGACCGTAGAACTCGAACTCCGTCAGCCCCTGCGCGTCGCTCGTGCCGTACCATGACCACCAGTTGGCGATCATCCGGTCGGCCTGCGCCGCCTTGAAGCGCTGCGTCTTCACCGTCACCCACGCGGTCATGACGCCGCCGTACGATCCGCCGGTCACGCCCATCCGGGTGGAATCGACATCGGGCCGCGCGGCGGCGACATCGACCGCCTTCATCAGATCCTCGTAATCCTCGGCGAACCAACGCCCACGCGTGTCGTAGGTGAAGTCTGCCCCATATCCGCTCGAGCCGCGCGGATTGGTGTAGAGCACCATGAAGCCCGCGGCGGCGAGGTTCTGCGTCTCGTCGAACCACTGCTCGCCGTACTGGCTGTGCGGGCCACCGTGGATGTACAGCACGAGGGGATACTTCGTCCCCGCCTGGTACCCGAAGGGCTTCATCAGCCAGCCTTCGATCTCAAGACTATCCCGCGACCCCGCACGACGCGCCATGCGATAGGTGAGCCGCTCCGCGTCCGACCAGGCGACCTGCGCATTCAGCGAATCATTGAATGCGGTGAGCTTCCGTTCCCCCTTCCCGTCCGCGCTGGCGATGAAGAGCTCGGTCGGCTTGGTGACGCTCGTCGAGACATACGCGACGGTGGTCCCGGCGGCATTGAAGGTGAAGCCGCTGATCTTGCGCCGTCCGCCGAGCACCTCTCGCATCACGCCGGTGCGCAGATTGACGAGATGCAATGCGCTCGACCCCCCGATCTCGGCCCACATCGCAAGGTCACCGTTCGGGAGCCACTCCATCCCCGCCGGCTCATAGCGCCAGTTGGGGGTGAGGACGCGCGTGGTGCCGTTGGCGACATCGACGACCGTCAGCACCCCCTGCGCCATCCGCCCCGGGCGATGGACGAAGGCGAGTTGCTTCCCGTCGGGGGACCAGGTGAGGTCGGACTCGGTCCCCATGAGGGTGACGACCTTCCGTGGTGCGCTACCCGAGACGGGGATCACATAGATGTCGGCGTCGTTCCGTTCCCGCTCGTCGCGCGCGGCGTCGTACGGCAGGAGCGCGAGTGAATCGTTGATCGCGGTGACCACGCTGTCCGGCCGCAAGGAGACGTCAGCGATGAAGGCGATCGTCTTGCCATCGGGCGAGACCACCGGCGAGCGATGCGAATAGGCGGTGTTCGTGAGCGCCGCGCGCTTGGTGCCCGGCGTTTGCGTGAAGAGCTGCTGCGGACGGATCACGCGCGCCTGGCGTGCGCTGGGGACGAACCCCTGTCCATTGGCCTTATAGCGAGCGTCGAGGATGTGGCGGCCATCGAAGCGCGCCGGGTCGGCGGGCTTGGTGATCGCGCCGAACGGCGGACGCGCCATGGGCTGCATCCGCGCGAGGGGGTCGGTGCCGTTGCCGCGCACTGCCGCACTGTCTTCGGTCACCGGGGCGGCGAAGATGGCGAACTTGCCGTCGCGCGGCCACGAGCCGCTCGGATAGTCGGTCAGCTGCGTCGCCTCACCCCCGGGAACGTCCATCCGGATCGCCCAGGTGTTCCCCGCCCCGCTCGTCCCACCGGGCCGATTGGACGAGAAGAGGAGATACTTCCCATCGGGCGAGAAGCGCGGGCTCGAGCTCTCATAGCCCGGCGCGGTGAAGCGCACCGGGTCACCCCCCGCTGCCGGCACCACCCAGACCTCCTGATGCCGCTTGTTCTCCTTCTCGTTCACCGTGACCACGGTGAAGGCGATCCGCCCACCATCGGGCGCCATCGCCGGCTGCGAGACGGTGGTGACCTTATACCAATCGGCGAGTTGCATGGCGCGCGGCTGCGCGAAGAGCGAGACCGGGACGAACGCCACGAGCGCGGCGACGAGGAGACGACGGATCACGTGAGGACTCCGGAGAAAGGGGGACCTACCGGAACGACTGCAACACCTTGCCCGCTCTACGCGCCGCCTCGGCGATCCGCTCAGGGCTCGCGATGAAGGAGATGCGGAAGAACCCCTCGCCTCCCGCGCCGAGCGCAGAGCCGGCGAGGACGATGACCCCCTCCTCCTGCATGAGGCGCTCATGGAAGGCCATCGAGGGAACGCCGGCCGGGAGTGGGACCCAGAGATACATCGAGGCCTTGGGCGCCTCAGCGATCTCGAACCCGTTCGCGCGGAAGGCGGCGACCGTGGCATCGCGTCGCTGACGGAAGATCTCGACGTTCCCCGGGACCCAGTCCTTCCACGAGGCGAGCGCGGCGATCCCCGCGCGCTGCACCGCCATGAACTGCCCGGTGTCGAGGAAGCTCTTCACCTTGGCGAGCGCCCCGACGACCGTCGGGTTCCCCGCCGCCCAGGCGCAGCGCCACCCCGTCATGTTGTACGTCTTAGAGAGCGAGTGGAACTCGATCGCCACATCGTGCGCCCCCGGCACATCGAAGATGCTCGGCGCCACGTAGCCGTCGAAGGTCATCTCCGAATAGGCGTTGTCGTAGACGAGGACGATCCCGCGCTGGCGGCAGATACCCACGACCTTCTCGAGATACTCGAGCGGGGCGATCGCCGCGGTGGGGTTGTTCGGATAGTTGAGATAGAGGAGCCGCGTGCGATCGAGAACGGACGACGGGATCTCGTCGAGGTCGACGAGGAAATTCGTCCGCGGGGTGATCGGATTGAGATAGGGCTCCGCCTCGCTGAGGAGGGTCCCGCCGAGGTACGCGAGGTAGCCCGGGTCGGGGATGATCACCGCATCACCGGGCTGTGCGTAGGCGAAGGCGAGGTGCGCGAGCCCCTCCTTGCTCCCGATCAGCGGGACGATCTCCTTGAGGGGATCGAACGCGTGACCGAAGCGCGTCTCCATCCATTGAGAGACCGCCTCGCGGAAGGCGGGGAGCCCGAGCCCGAAACCGTAGCGACTCAGGGTGGGCTCATGTGCGGCCTGCGCGAGCGCCTCCACTGCGGCCGGCGGAGCCGGGAGATCGGCATCCCCGGCCCCGAGATCGATGACATCCACCCCGCGCGCGATCAGCTCACGCTTCTTCTGCGGAATGGTGGCGAGGAGATAGACCGGGAGGGAGTCGAAGCGGCGGGTGGTGCGTATCGTCACAGCATCAGCTCGTCGGCGGGGCGAACCCCTGTCCGCCCTCGACCCAGCTGTACATGTACTTGGGGTCCTCGTAGGGGAGGATCGCCTTCGCGACCTTCAGCGGACGGAACGAATCCATCATCACCGCGAGCTCGTTGGTGTGCGTCTGGCCGATGCTCGCCTCGTAGCGACCCGGGTGCGGCCCGTGCGGGATCCCATCGGGGTGATGCGTGATCGACCCATACTCGATCCCCTTCCGGCTCATGAACTCGCTCGAGGCGTAGAAGAGCACCTCATCGGAGTCCACATTGCTGTGGTTGTACGGCGCGGGGATCGCCTCGGGATGGAAATCGTACGGGCGCGGGCAGAAGGAGCAGATCACGAAGCCATCGCCCTGGAACGTCTGGTGCACCGGGGGGGGCTGATGCACGCGGCCGACGATCGGCTCGAAATCGTGGATATTGAACGCCCAGGGATAGAACTGGCCGTCCCACCCGATCACATCGAGCGGATGATGATCGAGGACGATCTCGTTGAGCCCATTGTACTGCTTGATGATGATCGGGAAGTCGCCCTTTACGTCGTGCGTCTTGAGCTCGCGCGGCACGCGGATATCGCGCTCCGAGTAGGGCGCACCCTCGACCAACTGCCCCACCGCGTTTAGATACCGCGAGGGCGGCCGCACATGCCCGCGGCTCTCCATCACCAAGAGCTTGGCCGGCTTGGTGAAGCGATACCGATGCAGGATATGGCGATGCAGGACGAGATAATCCCCCTGCCGGAAGGGGAGGTCGCCGTACTGCGTCTCGAGCGTCCCCTCCCCTTCAGCGACATAGACCACCTCGTCGCCCTGCGCATTCCGGTAGAAGTGCTCGTCTTCCGTATCCGGGGCCACATAGAGCATCGCGATGTCGGTGTTGAAGAGCATCGGGACGCGATCCAAGGTCGGGCTCCCGCCGCGCGCGATCGGCGCGGTGCGGAAGTGCCGGTGACGCAGCGTCTTGTCGGGGTCGGCCTCGTACGGCGTCTCGCGCACGCGGCGGACCGACTTCACCATCGTCGGTGGGTAGAGATGGTAGAGGAGCGCCGCCGGCCCCGTGAACCCCTCGATCCCGACGAGCTGCTCGTGATACAGGGACCCGTCGGGCTTCCGGAAGGCGATGTGTCGCTTGCGGGGGATCTGCCCCAGCGTGTGGTAGTACGGCATCAGAGATTCCCTCGGAGTTCCTGCTCGCGCTCCAGGCTCTCGAAGAGCGCCTTGAAGTTCCCCGCGCCGAAGCTCTTCGCGCCCTTGCGCTGGATGATCTCGAAGAAGAGCGTCGGGCGATCCTGCACCGGCTTGGTGAAGATCTGGAGCAGGTACCCCTCGTCATCGCGATCGACGAGGATCCCGAGCTCGGCCAGCGGGGCGATGTCCTCGTCGATCGTCCCCACGCGATCGAGCACCGTCTCGTAGTACGTCTTGGGGATGCTGAGGAACTCGAGCCCACGCGCCTTGAGCATCCGCACCGTCTTCACGATGTCGTCCGTGGCCACGGCGATGTGCTGCACGCCCGGGCCACGATAGAAATCCAGATACTCCTCGATCTGCGACTTCTTCTTCCCCTGCGCTGGCTCGTTGATCGGGAACTTGATCCGCCCATTCCCGTTGCTCATCACCTTCGACATCAGCGCCGAATACTCGGTGGAGATCGTCTTGTCGTCGAAGGAGAGGAGATTGTAGAAGCCGAGGACGCGGGAGTAGAACTCCACCCAATGGTTCATCTTCCCGAGCTCGACATTCCCCACGCAGTGGTCCACATACTTGAGCCCCACCGGCTCGGCGTGGAAGGGATTGTCGGCGGCGCGGAAGCCGGGGAGGAAGGGACCGCGATAGTTCGTGCGCTCGACGATCGAGTGGATCGTGTCGCCGTAGGTCCGGATCCCGGCGATCACCACCGAGCCATGGGCGTCGGAGAGGACGGTCGGCTCCTGCACCGAGACCGCGCCCCGCTCGATCGCCTTGGCGTAGGCATCGCGCGCATCATCGACCCAGAAGGCCATGTCGCGTACGCCATCGCCATGGAGGCGCACATGGTCGGCGACCTCCCCCTCGGGACCCATCGGGGTGGTGAGGACGAGCCGGATCTTCCCCTGCTCGAGCACATAGCTGGCGCGGTCGCGCACCCCCGTCTCGGGGCCGCGGTAGGCGATCAGCTGGAAGCCCAAGACGGCGCGGTAGAAGAGCTGCGACTGCTTGGCGTTCCCGACCCAGAGCTCGATGTAATCGGTCCCGTTGATCGGGAAGGTGTCGTGGGCGGTCTCGACCGCAGGGGCAGTGGAGGTGGCCATAGGGTTCGTCCGAAAGGGTGAGCCCACCCGCCCCCAGAGGGACGAGTGGTCCAAGACTCACAATATAGGGAGGCGGAGGGCCGGCAGGTCGCGGAAGAGGTCGAGTGCGGCGGGGTTGGCGAGGGCTTCGGTGTTCTTGACCGGCCGCCCATGGACCACCTCGCGGACCGCGATCTCGGAGATTTTCCCGCTGATCGTCCGCGGGATGTCGGCGACCGCCTCGATCACCTTGGGCACATGATGCGGGCTCGTCGCCTCGCGGATGGTGGTCTTGATCCGCGCGCGGAGCACGTCGTCCAGCACGATCCCCGGCTGGAGTCGCACGAAGAGCACGATGCGCACGTCACGATCGGCGCCCTCCCCCACCTCCTGCCCGATCACGATGCTCTCGAGGATCTCCGGCAACCGCTCCACCTGCCGATAGATCTCCGCCGTCCCGATCCGTACCCCGCCGGGGTTGAGCGTCGCATCGCTGCGCCCATGGATGATCATCCCGCCGTGCACGGTGCGCTCGACCCAATCGCCATGGCGCCAAGCCCCATCGAAGAAGTCGAAGTAGGCCGCTCGGTACTTGGACCCATCGAGATCGTTCCAGAAGGCGACCGGCATCGACGGGAAGGGGCGCGTGCAGACCAACTCCCCTGCCTCACCGACGATCGGCTGCCCCGCGGGATCCCAGACCTCGACCGCCATCCCGAGCCCGAGGCACTGCAGCTCCCCGCGCCAGACGGGGAGCATCGGATTCCCCAGCGCGAAGCAGGAGATGATATCGGTCCCGCCGGAGATGCTCGCGAGGTGCACCGCTGGACGCACCTCGCGATACACATAATCGTAGCTATGCTCGGCGAGCGGACTCCCCGTGGAGAGGATCGCGCGGAGCGCGCCAAGATCGTGCGTGCGCGTGGGGGTGAGTCCCATCTTCTCCGCCATCGCGAGATACTTGGCGCTCGTCCCGAAGACGGCCACGCGCTCCTCCGCCGCCACGTCCCACAGGATCCCTGGATTGGACTCCGGCAGCGGCGCGCCATCGTAGAGCACGAGCGGCGCACCCGTCGCGAGCGCGGAGACGAGCCAGTTCCACATCATCCACCCGCAGGTGGTGAAGTAGAAGATCGCCTCCCCGGCGCGCAGATCGACATGGAGCTGATGCTCCTTGAGATGCTGGAGCAGCGTACCGCCCGCGCCATGCACCATGCACTTCGGGAGCCCCGTGGTCCCCGAGCTGTACATCACGTAGAGCGGGTGATCGAACGGGAGATGTTCGAATCGCTCGGGTGCCGCCGCGCCGCGCGCGAGGAAGTCGTCCCACCGAGCCGCCGTCGTGAGCTGCGCCGCGACATCAGCGTGCGCCTGCGCATCACCAAGGAATGACACGACGATCAGCTGCTCCACGCTCGGCAGCGCCGCGACGATCTGCACGCCGCGCGCCACGCAGTCGATCCGCTTCCCCGCGTAGTGATAGCCATCGGCGACGATCAGCACCTTCGGCGCGATCTGTCCGAAGCGATCGAGCACCCCGCCCACCCCGAAGTCCGGCGAACACGACGACCAGACGGCGCCGACGCTCGCAGCGCCCAGCGCGCCGATCACCGCCTCGAGGATGTTCGGGAGGAATCCCACCACCCGGTCACCGGGGGCGACACCGGCCGCGCGGAGCGCCCCAGCGAATCGACGCACCGCATCGGCGAGCTCGGCGAACGTCAGGGTGCGGCGACGTCCCTGCTCATCGCGCGCGACGATCGCCGTCGCCCCGTCGCGCCGCCGCAGGAGGTTCTCCGCGAAGTTGAGCCGCGCCCCCTGGAACCAGTGGGGCCCTCCGGCCCCATGCGGGGGCGCCATGCGATCGCCATCGACCAGCACCGTCTCCCAGGGCGGCGGGGCGCCCGGCCCCTCGCCATGCGGCGCCGCGATCACCCCGGTCAGCCGCCAGACCTGCGCCCAGAACCGCTCGGGTTCGCGCACCGACCAGGCGTGCCACGCCTCGTACGGGGCTGAGGCCTCGGGGGCGGTCGGGTCGACGGCGCTCACCGTCCAGCAGAACCGGGCGAGCGCACTCTCCGCCGCCGCCTCGCGGGTCGGGTTCCAGAGGGGGAGGTCGGGGGCCGTCATCGCCGAGGAATTTATCGTATGTTCCTCTTCCCATGACGCCCCGCCGGATCCTCCTCGCTGACGCCGACGCCTTCTTCGTCGCCGTCGCGCGCATGGCGGATCCCGAGGGGGCGGGCCGCGCCCCGCTGCTCATCGTCGGGGGGCGACCCAACTCCCGCGGTGTGGTCTGCTCCGCCTCGTACGAGACCCGCGCCTACGGGGTGCGCTCCGCGATGCCGATCGCACAGGCGCTCCGGCTCTGCCCCGATGCGCTCTGCGTCCCCGTCCCGCGCGCGGCCTGTACCACCACCTCGCGCGCGATCGGCGCGGTGCTCCAGCGCTTCACCCCGGTCGTGCAGGCAGCGAGCATCGACGAGTGGTATCTCGATCTCTCCGGCACCGAGGCGCTCTACGCCCCCGAGAGCTTCGAGCAGACCGCGCAGCGCATCCGCGCGACGGTCCATCACGAGACGGGGATCTGGCTCTCCCTCGGTGGTGGCACTTCGAAGCTGATCGCCAAGCTCGCCGCCGAGAAGGCGAAGCCGCGAGCGGGGGTCGGTGGGCATGGCGTGCACCTCGTCCCGGAGGGGGATGAGGCGACCTTCATACGCGGCTGCGCCCTCGCCGAGATCCCCGGGGTCGGGCCCAAGCTCCAGACCAAGCTCGCCTCGCTCGGACTCGAGCGGGTCCCCGATGTCCTCGCCGTCGATCCGCGGACGCTCACGCGGTGGCTCGGGGCACGCCCTGCCGCCTGGCTGCGGGAGCGGTGTCTCGGGCGCCATGAGGCCCCGGTCGAGGGGCGCGCGCCGGCCAAGCAGGTGAGCCGCGAGACGACCTTCGATCGCGATATCCGCGACGTGCGGGCGATCGCCGTCACGTTGCGGAGTCTCGCGGCACGTGTCGCCTCCGAGCTTCGCACCGAGCGCCTCGCGGCGCGCACGGTCACGGTGAAGATCAAGGACGCCGACTTCACCACGCGGCTCGCGAGCACGACCGTTGCCGACGCGGTGGAGAGCGACCGCGCGATCGCCGATCTGGCGATCACCTTGCTCGCGCGGCTCCGGAAGGCACGCACCGTCCCGGCCCGATTGATCGGCGTCTCGTGCGGTGGCCTCGTCCCGCGACCCGACGCCGAGCAGCTGGGGCTCTTCGCGCCACCGGCGCGTGGGCAGGTCGTGCCCGACGCCGCGACCGCCGCGGTGCCCGCGGAGCGCCCCGAGGATCGGGCCGTCTCGCGGGCGGTCGATCGCGTCCGCGAGCGGTTCGGCAACGACGCCATCCGGTACGGCGTATAGGATTGTTGGTCTGTCGCACCGCCGCGGTCATGGTGACCGTGGCATTCTTTCACCCTCTCGTCCCCTCATGACCCCGACTCGTCCGAAGCTGTGGCTGGGTGGGCTCGCGGCGTTGGCGCTCGCCTGCCAGCCTTCGACCCCATCCACGACCCCGACGCCGACGCCCGGTGCCGCCCCGGCTGCGGCGCCCGCGCCCGCTCCCGCGCGCCCCGCGAACGGCGCCCCTGCCCCGCAGGCCCCGCAGGGTGGCGCGAACGCCGCCGGCCAGCCGCCCGCTGGTGGCGCCCCCGGTTCCCAGCCCGCCGACCCGCAGCCGCGCCCCTACGCCCAAGTGATCCGCGGCGAGGTGAAGACCAAGGCCGGCCTCTTCAAGACGCACCAGATCGGGAGCCAGCTCTACTACGAGATCCCGGCCACCGAGATGGGGAAGGACCTCCTCCTCGTCACGCAGATCGCCAAGACCAACGAGGGCGATGGCTACGGTGGACAGTCGCTCGACGAGCGCGTCGTGCGCTGGGAGCGGAAGGGCCATCGCGTCCTCCTGCGCAGTGTCTCGTACGCGATCGTCTCCGATCCGAGCAACCCGATCGCCGAGGCGGTCGCCAACGCGAACTACGACGCGATCCTCGCCTCGTTCAACGTCGCAGCCTACGGCCCCGACTCGGCGGCGGTGATCGAGGTCTCGCGCATCTACACGAATCCGCCGAGCGAGATCAGCGTCGCGCAGCGCTATCGTGGCGCGGTCGATGCCTCGCGCTCCTTCCTCGAGCGCGTCGCGACCTACCCGAAGAACATCGAGGTCGAGGCGACGCTGACCATCGCGGCGCAGCCCACCCCGCAGTCGTTCCTGCCGGGGCTCCCGCCCTCGCAGCCCGCGCCGGGGACCCCGCCCATCACCAAGTCGTTCGTGCTGCATTGGTCGATGGTCAAGCTCCCCGACCAGCCGATGATGCCGCGTCTCCGCGACTCGCGCGTCGGCTACTTCTTCACCTCGACGACCGACTTCAGCCGGCCGGAGCAGCGCGCGCAGCAGCGGAACTTCATCGCCCGCTGGCGCCTCGAGAAGAAGGATCCGAATGCGGCGCTCTCCGAGCCCAAGCAGCCGATCGTCTACTACGTGGATCCGGCGACGCCGAGCTGGCTCGTCCCCTATGTGAAGGCGGGGATCGAGGAGTGGCAGCCGGCCTTCGAGGCCGCAGGCTTCAAGAAGGGGATCATCGCGAAGGAGGCGCCGTCGAAGACTGAGGATCCTGATTGGTCGCCGGAGGACGCGCGCTACTCGGTGGTGCGTTGGCTCCCGTCGACGATCGAGAACGCCGTCGGCCCCAGCGTCACCGACCCGCGCTCGGGGGAGATCCTCGAGGCGGATGTGCAGATGTATCACAACATCATGAACCTCCAGACCTGGTGGTATTGGACCCAGGTCGGGCCGCTCGATCCGCGTGCGGCGAAGCTCCCGCTGCCGGATTCGCTGCAGGGGCGCCTCGTGCAGTTCGTCGTCGCGCACGAGGTCGGGCACACCCTCGGCCTCCCGCACAACCAGGTCGCGTCGGCGATGTATCCCGCCGACTCGGTCCGCTCCAAGACCTGGGTCGCCAAGATGGGGCACTCGCCGACCATCATGGACTACGCGCGCTTCAACTATGTGGCGCAGCCGGAGGATGGGATCGCCTTGGGCGACCTGATCCCGAAGGTCGGCGTCTATGACCGGTACGCGATCCGTTGGGGCTACACCCCGATCCCGGGGGCCAAGACGTCTGATGAGGAGCGTCCCGCGCTCGACGCGATCGCGCGCGAGCAAGATGCCACCCCGTGGTATCGCTACGGCGTGCCCGATGACTTCGGCGCGATCCCCTTCACCGCATACTCCGAGGCGGTCGGTGACCAGGATGCGGTGAAGAGCACCGCGCTCGGCCTCAAGAACCTCAAGCGCCTGGTCCCGATGCTCGTCCCCGCGACGACGCAGCCGCTCGAGGATGTGTCGTACACCCGCGAGGGGTACAACCGCATCGTCGGGCAGTTCACGACCGAGATCCGCCATGTGGCGACGATCCCGGGCTCGTCGACGGGTCAGGAGAAGTACGGGTCGCAGCCGGGCCCCCGCTTCACCCCGATCCCGCGTGAGCGACAGAAGGCCGCGGTGCGCTTCGTGCAGGAGAACATGTTCCAGACCCCGACCTGGTTGCTCGATCCGGCGATCCTTCGCCGCCTGGAGCCCGATGGCGCGGTCGCGCGCATCAATAGCGCGCAGCGTGGGATCCTCTCGACGCTCATGTCGGATGACCGCATGGCGCGCCTGGTGGAGTACGAGGCGTTTCCCGGGGCGCGCGACATCTACACCCTTGGCGAGTACCTCGGCGACCTCCGCAGCGGGATCTGGAGCGAGCTCAGCGCCGGTAGCGTGAAGGTCGACGCCTACCGTCGTGGGCTACAGCGCAGCTATGTGGAGGCGGTGAGCGCGAAGCTCGCCGCGCCACCGTCGACCCTCCCGCGCATCTCGAGCAGTGCGCAGACCGGGCAGAGCCTCACCGCTGGCTCGCGTGGGAGCACCGATCTCAAGTCGATGCTCCGCATGGAGCTCCGCACCCTCGATGGGCAGCTCGCCGCCGCCGAGGGGAAGGCCGCGGATGCCGCGACCCGCGCGCACCTCGCGGAGGCCCGGTGGCAGATCAAGCAGGCGCTCGATCCGAAGTAAGGGATCGGCACCCGAAGCATGAAGGGCGGGGTCGGCATCGCGCCGGCCCCGCCCTTCGCTTTGCATCCATTCGCCGGTGTCACCCCGCGCGCACGCCTGCGATGCGCGCGGGGTGCGACGCCTACTTCACCCGCACGAACTCTAACGGCTGAGCCGCTGGCCCGAACTTGAGCAACCGGTGCGGCGCGGCCCTCTCGATCCAGAAGGTCGAAGGGGCCTGCCCCCCGCTCAGCTGCACCTGATACGCCGGGATCGGATCCCCACCGCTGCGGAGCGTCACCGTCCCCTCCCCCGTCACCTCGAGGGTGCGCGACTGCACCGTCCCCGTGCTCGACGCGAAGACGGCGAAGGTGTGCTTCGCCTTGGCCCCCCACGCAAAGAGGGGCATCGCGACCGATGCAAGGTTCTCATCGAGCACGCCGGCCGTCAGCGCGACGTCAGCGTACTTCACGGGCGTCATCCCCTGCGCCCCCGGGGTCACGCCCTCACCGCTCGCCTTCCCATTCGCAACGGTGACCGAGAGCTTCACCTCCTGCCCCTGGATCCGTCCAGACTGCTGGACGCCGCGCAATGAGAGATCGCCACCGAAACGCACCTCCGACTGCTGCTGTACGAACGAGGCGATCTGCGTGCGCTCGCGGTAGACCCACCCATCGCCATCGCGCGCGAGCGCCGTGGTCTGGAAGCCGAACTCGTTCCCCTGCACGAGGATCGCGAACGAATCCGCAGCGGGCACGAGGCGCGTGAGGTCGAGCGCCAGGCCACCGGTCTTCACCTCGAGGTCGGCGGGGGCGAGGGTCTTCCCCTCCACATCGACGATCGTGACCGGCGCGATCGCCGTGAACTTCGGCAGGAGCACCGTCGCATCGCCCACCACCACGATGTACGCCGCGTCGGCACGAATCGCCGCGCGAGCCGCCGCCTGCGCCTGGGCCGGCGTCACCGCGGCCAACCGCTGGCGATAGGTCTGCACATAATCCGTGGGCAACCCGAGGAGCCGCGCATTCGCCACCTGCGAGGCCACCGCATCCGCGGTCTCAATCGTCAGCGGGAACTGCCCCACCAACGCCTGCTTCTGCTGCTCGAACTCCGCGGTCGGCACCGGCGTCGTCCCCATCTTCCGCATCTGCGCGAGCAGCTCGACGAGCGCCGAATCCGCGACCGCATTCCGCACCTCGGCGGTCGCGCTGAAGTTGCCCAGCTGCTTGCGACGCGCGACGCTGGAGTAGGCGCCATACGTCCACCCCTTCTCCTCACGCAGGATCGAGAAGAGGCGGGCATCGGCGGCGCCACCGAGCACCTGATTGGCGAGCGTGAGCGCATAGCTCCGCGTGTCGGTCGGCTGCCAGGTGGTGTTCCCCACCACGAGGTTCGCTTGGACCGATCCCGGACGATGGACGAGGAGGATCTCCGACTTCGTCCGCTGCGGCGCCGGGCGCGGTGCCGCCGCCGTGAGCGTCGCGCCACTCCACGCGCCGAACGCCGACTCTGTCATCGTGCGGGCCTCCGCCGCATCGATCGCCCCGGCGATCACGAGCAGCGCCTGCCCGGGGCGTACCCGCTGCCCATGGAAAGCGACGAGCTCCTCCCGCGTGATCGTACCGACGCTCGTCTCATCGGCCGAACGCCCATACGGATGCTCGCCGTAGAGCCCCTTGGCGAAGAAGCGCGAGGCGATCGACGAGGGCTGCGACTTGGCCAACGCGAGCGAGGAGAGGGTCTGCTTGCGCAGGAGCTCCACTTCGTTGGCCGGAAAGGTCGGCCGCATCACGACGTCGGCGAGCAGATCGAAGGCGAGCTGCCGATCGGCGGCGAGCACCGAGGCGTTCACCGTGATGTACTCCGAACCCGGGAAGGCGTTGATCGTCCCACCGACCCCTTCGATCGCCGCGGCGATCTGATCGGCGGAGCGCGATCCCGCCCCCTTGGTGAGGAGCCCCGCCATCATCTCGGAGAGCCCCACGCGCGTCGCGGGCTCATGCACGCTCCCCGCGGGGATCGAGAGGGTGAGGGAGAGGACCGGCTGCTTGCGGTTAGTGACCACGAGGAGCCGCAGCCCATTTGGGAGGGTCGCCTCTACGAAGGGAGGGAACTGCGCCGGCTGGATCGGCATCGCGGCCGGCGGCGTCGTCGGATACTGGGCCGCGAGCTCCGGCGCCGCGGCGAGCATCGTGGTGAGCGCCGTCGCGACGGCGCCCGTGAGGAACGGGAGCGTACGCATCAGCGGGCCTCCGGGATGATCAGGAGCGAGAGGGAGTTGTCAGCGCGCAGGTAGGTCGTCGCGACACGACGGATGTCATCGAGCGTGACCGCCTCGAAGCGCGCCGCGTCGCGGTTCACCGCGTTCACGTCGCCAAGGTAGAGCGCCGCGTAATGCACCGCCTCCGACATCGCGAGCGCCGACTGCCGCCCGAAGATCGTCTGCGCGCGCCACGCGTTCTTCGCCTTCGTCAGCTCCTCCGCGGTCACGCCCCCTCCCACCTGCGCCATCTCGCGCACGAGCGCGGCGCGGATGGAATCGGCGCTCACCCCCTGGTTCGCGATCGCGAGCGCGCCGAAGATCCCGGCGCCCCGCATCGGACCGAAGGGGTTCACGAGGGCCTGCGCGCCAGCGGCGAGCTTCTGCTCGCGGACGAGGGCGCGATTCAACCGCGAGCTCTCCCCGCTGCCGAGGATCGTCCCGAGCAACTCGAGCGCCGGGAAGTCGGCATGCGCCGGCGGGACCGCGCGATAGCCGATGAGCACGGCCGGCAGGGTCGCGTTCTTGTCCGCGATCCGCTTCACCTGCTCGCGCCCCGTCCCCTGCTGCGGGGCACAGGTCACCAGCGGCGGGGTCTGCCCGCGCGGGATCTCCCCGAAGTACTGGGTGATGAGCGCCTTCGCCTGCGCCGGCTGGAAGTCGCCGGTGATGACGAGGGTCGCGTTGTTCGGTGCGTAGTAGAGATCGAAGAAGGCCTTCACATCCTCGACCTTCGCCGCATTCAGGTCATCCATCGATCCGATGATCGAGTGCGCGTAGGGGAAGCAGGTCGCGCGGTCGAAGATCGTCGGGAGCGAGTCGACCAACCCCGCCGAGTAGGGCTGGTTGTCGACGCGGAGTCGACGCTCCTCCTTCACCGCCTCCTGCTGGTTCTTGAGGTTCTCCGCAGTGACCGCGAGGGAGCGCATCCGATCCGCCTCGAGCCAGAGCGCGAGATTGAGGCGATTGGAGGGCACGACCTCGAAGTAGTTCGTGCGATCGGGCTGCGTGGAGCCATTCATCTGCCCCCCGGCCCGCTCGACGAGCTGGAAGTGCTCCGCCTTCTTCACGTTCGCCGAGCCCTGGAACATCATATGCTCGAAGAGATGGGCGAAGCCGGTGCGCCCCTCGCGCTCGTTGCGCGAGCCGACGTCATACCAGACGTTGACGGCGACGACCTGCGCCGAGTGATCCTCGACGAGATGGACCTTCAGGCCGTTAGGGAGGGTGTATGACTCGATCGCGACGGTCGCGGGGGCCTGGGCCTGTGCCAGGCGCGCCACGAGCGCGAAGACGCCGGCGAGTGCGGCGCGGGTGGACCAGCGAGACAGCGACATCGGGGATCCTCGGAAAGGGGACGACGATGAATGGTGCGACAATGGACTCACGAGCCGGTGGAGCCGAACCCACCGGCCCGCGTGGTGCTCTGCGTGACCTCGCCCAGCGTGAACGGGAGCGCCTCGAAGCGCGCGAGCACCATCTGCGCGATCCGCTCCCCATGACGGAGCACGAGCGGCGCGGTGCCACCATTCCCCCCTGGCACGCACCACTCGTCGGGGTAATCGGCGTCGATGGTACCAGGGCTGTTCACGATCACGAGATCGGTCTTGAGACTCGTCCCGGAGCGCGGCCGTACCTGCGCCTCATAGCCCTCGGGAAGCCTGGCCTTGAAGCCGAGCGGGAGCAGCGCCTTCTCGCGTGGCGCGAGTGTGATGCGGCGTTCGGCGCCATCCACCTCCACGGCGCGAATTTCCATCACCCCATCACGGAAGACCCGCACCGTCGGCACGGTGAGGCAGAGCACGAGGTCGTGCCCCGCGCTCTGCGCCGTCGCCCGCTGTGGGGGGACGACGCCCGGGTGCAACGGTTCGAAGAGGATCTCAGGCATCGCGGAAATCTCGCACCCGGACCGATCACTCGCCGCCGGTCCCGCCACTCACGGGGTGAGCACGATCGTCGTGTAGAACACCGCCTGCTTGGCGCGTGGCCCATCGAGCGGCATCGCGATCCCGAACGTCGACCGCGTCGCCGGGAAGCGCGCCACCGCGAGCGCCGGCGTGTTCACCGCGCTCTCGAACCCGACGAGGCGCCGCTCCTGCCCCGCCCCACCCGACCCGACCCGATCGACCTGCACGAAGGGGGCGATCGGCCCCATCAGCGCGGCCCGCGCACGGAAGGCGCTCGTCCCCGTGAGCGCTCCGAACGCCTGTCCCGGCGCCGCCCACCGCCCCTGCAGCAGCAAGGGATCCACATAGGGCGACTCCGCCCCGCCCAAGGCAAAGTGCTCGTACGTCGGCGCGCCGGCGGTCAGCTGGCCGGCCGTCGCCTGCAGGTCGAGCCCGACCCCCGCCCAATTGGAGATCGCGAGCCGGCCCTGCACCTGCGTCCGCAGCCACCCAGAGTCGAAGGTGCTCCCCGCCGCGGCATCCACCGCGACCGACGGCGTGATCCGCGCGCGCCCCTTCGGCGTGTAGGTCCGCACCGCCGCGACCTGCCCCGCGACGAGCTGACGCGTCGACTCCGCGATTGGCGCCCAAGACGCGAGACATTCGATGCACGGCGCCGGCAGCAGCGCCAAGGAGGTGAGCCGCCCTGACGAGAGCGCGGTCCGCACCGTCAACGATCCGCTCGTCCCATACACCGCCCGTTCACCGACCAGCGAGACCCCGCGATACTCCGCATCGAAGGCCCCCGTGCCCGACGGCTCCAGCTCCTGCCGCGACGGCATGTGGCGCGTCGAGAACCCCGCGACCGTCAGGCTCGGCCGTACCCCGCGCCAGGTGAGCGCGAGACTCCCGCCGCGCCAGACCGCCGGATCCCCATACCCACCCTGCAGCACCGCGCCGAACCGTCCCACCGCATCCGAGACCGTCACCGCACCCTCCTGGCTCTGCCCCTCCGCCGAGAGGTTCACGTTCGGGAGCCAGGTGGCGCCAAGTCGGCCGACTCCATAGGGCTTCGAGGTGACCTCGGAGGTCGGGAAGGGCCGTGCGTCGGCGGTGCGCTGACGCGGCGCGACCGGCGCGAGCGAATCGGCGAGCACCACCGTACGGCCAGTGGCCGCACTATCGAGCGCGAGGGTGCGGAGGTCGTACCCACGCGCATGCAGCGCGAGGAACCAGACCGTTCCGTCACGGCTCACCTCCGGCTGACTCGTGAGCCCCGCGAAGCGCGACACCGGACGCGTCGACCCATCGAGCGCGAGTCGCTCCAGCTGCGGCGTCCCCGACGCCTCCGAGACGACGATCAACGCCGCGCCATCGGGGGTCCAGGTCGGCTCGTAGCGACTGATCCCATCGTCCGGCGAGACCACGCGCACCGCGCCGGTGCTCACCTCGATGGTCACGATCTGCCAGCGCCCATTCTGCTGCCGTGCGGTCGCGATCGACTTCCCATCGGGGGAGACGCGCACCCCGGCGAAATTCGCCTCGAAGCTGCCGGGCGCGAGGACCGAGAGCGCCCCCGCCGCTCCATGATCGAGCGCCACCGTCACGACATCACAGGTCCCCGCTCGGCAGCGGATCCCCGCCGCGCGATCGCCTTCGGGAAAGGGATCTGCCGTGCGGATCGCGGCGTTGTGCGTCACACGCCGTACCCCCTTCGTCTCCCGATCCCAGATCCAGAGGTCGCGCGCACTCGTCCCATCCTCGAAGGTCTCGTTGCGCAGGAGGAGCAGCCGGCGACCGTCGGAGAAGAAACGCGGGTCATCCCACCCGGTGCCCTGCATCGGCGCGAGCGTCGCGATCGTATCGCGCGGCGCGGGAAAGATCCGTTTCGCGGCCACATCCTCCGGGTCGCGCTTCGCCGCCTCCTCACGGGCCTTCTTCGCCTTCTCCGTCTCCGGCTTGGTCTCCATCGACCAGATCGTCACCGCCGCGGGCTTTCCCGGCGCACTCCGCTGCACCGCGACCATCTTCCCATCAGGAGAGACCGAGGCCCCACTCGTGAACCAATCGAGCTGCTGGAAGTACCGCCCACGCACCTCACCCGCTGAGGCCATCACCCGCTCCGCCGCGACCGCCTTCGCCGTCACCTCGGCGACGAATCGCCCATAGAGACGATCAGGCTTCTCGCCATAGACCCCTTCGAAGGCCTCGATGAAGCTGCGGTCCTTGCGCGCCGTCAGTCGGCGCCAGAGCTGCTCATGTGTCGCCCACCCATCGCGATCGGCGAGCCATTCGAGGAAGGCCGAGCCGACGAGGTAGCGCATCGCGCCGCCGAGGAAGGGGGTCGCATCATCGAGCGCATCGTAGGTCGGGAGCTTCCCCTCGAGCGCGAGCTGCCGCAGGATCGCGGGGCGGAAGACCCCGTTCGGGCGGCCTGACCCGGTGAGACGCCCCTCGATCACCGTCGCGTACCCTTCGAAGATCCAGGCCGGCGCCTTGATCACCATCGGACTCACCGCGATCGGCGAGAGCTTGTCGCCGATCTGATTCTTCGGCGAGCGCCCCGGGCGGAGCAGATGCGCGAGATGCGCGTACTCGTGCACCGCGACGAGTTCCCCCCATCCGGTGTAATGCCCGAGCTGGCCCGGTTCCGGCGGGACCGGCCAGAGCCGAATCGACGGGCCCCGCTGCAGCGGGAGCGCCGACCCATTGGTCTGATTGACCGGATCCTCGACGATGATCTCGATCACCTGCGGCGGGGTGTACCCCACCATCGTTCCCACCGCGGTGCGGATCTCCTCCATCCGTCCTGCGACGTCGCGCGCCCACGCCCCCAGCTCCTTGGGGTGATGGATGCGGAAGTGCGGGGTGGTGATCGTCTCCCACGCCGAGTGCGGGGTGGTGAAGAACTGGGCGGAGGCCGTGGTCGCGATCAGAGGGAGGAGCGCGAGGGCGTGTCGCAGGAGGCGAGCGGTCATGGTGAGCGATGGGGGTGAGAACACGTCGAACAGGGGTATCGATGAGTCCGTACGAAACATTCGGGATTTGGTTCCAACGTCGCGTGACGCTGGGTCCAGAGCCTTCCAAGCGCTGAGGGGTGGCTACCCCTCGTCCGACTCCCCCCGGTCCCACCAGGCGAGGATGGCGGGGGGAAGGGCGAAGGTGGTGAAGAAGAGCACCACGAGGAAGTTCTCCACGACCCCCTTGGAGATGACCGCGGGGAAGCCGATCGCCGACCCCGTCGCCTTCGGCACGTCGCGCGCCCCGGCTACTTCGAGGGTCACGAAGGTCAGCACGAAGACCCAGAGCACATAGTTCAGCGCGACGCGGTACGCCCGATCCCGCGCCGATCGTTCGCGCTCATCGATCTCATGGTCCTCACCGTACGCCTGGTTCAGGTATTGCGTGGCAAAAAGGATCATGCTCCCCCCCACACCGAGGAGGGCAAGTTCCCCCACGGCTCTCATGAGCCAGGTGGACTCGGCGGTCAGATAGAACTTCAGGAAGAACCACGCCCAGAGCGATCCGATGCTGAGCACCGAGAGCACGCGGGCCACACGCGGGGAGATCGCCAGGGCGTAGCGATTGGTCTTGGTCGTCGTCTTGCGCAGCATCATGGAGTCTCCGATTCAGCGGTCGCGCCGAGCTGGTCGGCGAGTGAGGGGAAGGGATCGAGCGCAAAGAGCATCTCGACGCGCGCGCCGAGCACCTGCGCGAGTCGCAGCGCGAGCTCGACGCTCGGGCTGTAATCGCCGCGCTCCAAGAAGCCGATCGTCTGCGGATTCACATCCACCGCCTCGGCGAGCGCCTTGCGCGACAGTCCGCGCTCGGCGCGGAAGAGGGCGATGCGGTTATGCATCGCGCGACGGCCCGTCAGCCTGCGCCGCGTCGGCATCCCCTCGCGCCGCGAGGCGCCAGGCGGCGATATGCTGCGGGAGTCCGAGGAGCGCGCACAAGAAGAGGGAGACGAGCCAGAAGACCCAGATCCCCCGCCCCGCTGCGGAGAGCCCGCTCACGGTGCCGAGGAGCACCATCGTCACCGGGATGAGCGCTCGATACGCCGTCCGGTACGCGGCATCACGGTCCTGCCGCTCGATCTCATCGAGCTGGGCATCACGGAGGTCGAAGATCCCCGACACGCTCCCGTTGCACATCCCGGTCACGAACATCCAGGGGATTAAGAGCACGACGGCCGCGACCGCGAAGGCCCAGAGTGGCATCGCGGGGTCGGTCTGGTGCCAGTGATAGAGAAGGATCGGGACCGTCACGAGGACGAGTGTGAGCCCGACCTGCAGGACGCTGATCCGGCGTAGTGCCTGCGAGGTGCGATACCGCTCCATCGACGGATCATCGAAGGCGGAGGCGAGTGGCCCCTGGCGCAGCTGTGCGCGGGAAGGAACGACGGGGCCCGGAACTCTTTCTGGAGCCATGAATTTTCTCAAGCAGGTTTATTGTTATGTATAGATAATAACTGAGGGCACATTTATTGTCAATACGCAATATATTTGGACCACGAATACGGCTGGGAGCCATCTCCCCCGCCCCGTGTATCATTCAGTCGTGAAACGACTTCGGGCCCTGCCCTACCTCTCGGTGCCACTCGCGCTCCTGCTGGTCGCTCTCGCCGCATCCGGCACAGGCGCAGGCGCCCAGATCGTCACCGACTCAACGGCCGCGCCTCGCACCGTCCCGACCCTCGCCGAGCTCCCCGAGGATCCACGCGCCCTCGCGCAGACCGCCCAATCCGACTTCGAACGCTTCCGCCGCCTCAACCTCCCCCGCTACCGAGGCAAGGTCCCGCGCGGTCGCGCCTGCCCCGAACCGGTGGGTCTCACCTGGTGCTACTGGTACGATACCACCGCCTCGATGCCGGCCGAGCCGGAGAAGATCGCCGAGTCGCGCCGCGCACTGCTCACCAAGCTCGACTCGCTGGGCGACGCCCACCCCGGTGACAACTGGATCAGTGGGCAGCGCGTCCGCTACTACATCGAGGACGGTCGCCCCGCCAAGGCCCTCGAAGTCGCCCGCGCCTGTAAGACCGTCGGGTGGTGGTGCGAGGCCCTCGCCGGGCTCTCCCTCCATGAGATGCGTCGCTACGCCGAGTCGGAGGCGACCTTCGATCGGATCCTCACGCGGTTGAGTCCGCGCGAGCGCTGCACCTGGCGTGACCTCACGCCGTATCTCGACGAGGACACGCGACGCGTCTACATCCGCACGCAGTGTGGGACCCCCGAGCGCGACGCCTTCGAAGCGCGCGTCTGGTGGTTCGCACGCACCCGCTACGGGATGGCGGGGAACGATTCCCGCACCGAGCATTTCTCCCGCCTGACGTACGCGATGATCATGCGCGACGCGATGAGCGCGTACGGTCGAGGCTTCGACGAAGCGGAGCGTGAGCTGATGATCCGCTTCGGGTGGCCGCGGCAGTGGGCCACAGAGGGACTGCAGCCGGCCCCGCCGAGCGGGATGATGATGGGGGGCATGAACGCTCCTGGTGATCCTTCGATGCGAGTCAGCGTGATCGGCGCCGAACCGGTGCCAGCGCATCGCTTCATCCCGCCCTCGAACGTGCTCACCAGCCCCGCGGCGTCGGACTCGATCGACTGGGCGGTGCAGCTCCCCCCGGTGATCGCCCGCTATCACCCGCCGTACGCGAAGCACCTGTTGATGCTCGAGCACCAGCAGGGCCTCTTCCGCCGCGGCGACACCGCGCTCGTCGTCCTCGCCTACGACGTCTCCAAGGTCGAGCGCTTGAAGGGTCTGCGCATCGACGGCGCCTTGGTCCTCACGCCGGGTACCACGCCGGCGGGGCAGTCGACCATCGCGCGCGACATCCCCGCGAAGGGCACCCTCACCGTACGCGCGCCCTGGGGCCCCCTCCTGATGAGCGCGGAGATCGGGAGCGACTCCACCGCCACCCTCATCCGCGCGCGGTATGGGATCCGCCCCCCCTTCGCGATCGGGGCACGCGTCTCCCTCTCCGATCTCCTCTTCTTCTCGCCGTACGGCGCCGACCCGAGCACCGTCGAGGAGGTCCTCCCGCATGCGATCGCCACGCAGAAGGTGCGCGCCGATCGCAAGCTCGGGATCTACTGGGAGGCGTACAACACGAATCCTGCCGGTGAGCCGATGACCATCTCATTGGTCGTCGCCCCGGAGACCACCGACGAACGCGGCGGGGTCGCGCGCGCCTCTCGAGCACTCCGTCTCTCGCGCGGTACGACCCCGGTGAGTCTCTCCGTGCAGGATCGCTCCGCCCTCGGCAAGCGGACCTCCCCACGCTCGGTCGAGGTCGATCTCTCAGGGCTCAAGCCCGGCGACTACCTCGTGCAGTTGGAGATCGATGTCGCGGGGCAGTACACCGTGCGCGCCGATCGCCGGCTGACGGTGGTTGCGCCGTAGAGCGCGAGGGTGATCCCCCCTCGCCGCGCGCGCGGCGCCCACTACATTTCCGCTTCGTGACCCGACACCTCTCGCTTCTTCTGGCGGTCGCGCTCGCGACCCTCCCCGCCCCGGCGGCTGCACAGTCCGCGGCCACCCAGTCCAAGCCTGCCGCGAAGACGTCGACCAAGACGTCCAAGCCGCGCGTGACCTCGGACGCCGCCTCGCGGCAGGACCCCACGGGGATGGCGCGCGAGTCGATGTACGCGCGGCGCAACGCGCAGCTCGATAGTCTCTGGCCGGTGAAGGGGCCTGAGCCCCTCCCGGGCGCGATCCTCCCGCAGAAGCGCATCATCGCCTACTACGGGAATCCCCTCTCGAAGCGCATGGGCGTCCTTGGCGAATACGAGCCGCAGGCGATGCTCAAGATGCTCGACGCCGAGGTGAAGGCATGGGAGCAGGCCGATCCCGAGACCCCGGTGCAGCCCGCGCTGCATCTCATCGCCGTGGTCGCGCAGGCTGCTCCTGGGAGCGATGGCAAGTATCGCGCGCGGATGGGGGACTCGTTGGTGGAGCGCGTCGCGCGCTGGGCCGAGTCGCGGAACGCGCTCGTCTTCCTCGATGTGCAGGTTGGCCTCTCGACGTTGCAGCAGGAGCTCCCGCGGCTCGCGAAGTTCCTCGTGCGGCCGAACTTCCACCTGGGGATCGATCCCGAGTTCTCGATGAAGAACGGTGGCGTCCCCGGAAAGCGCATCGGGACCTACGATGCCGCCGACATTAACTATGCGACCGAATTCCTGCAGGGGCTCGTGCAACAGCACAAGATTCCGCCCAAACTGCTGGTCGTGCATCGCTTCACGCGGAACGGTGTCACCAACTACAGGAACATCACCCTCCGTCCCGAGGTGCAGATCGTGATGCACATGGACGGGTTCGGGGCGCCCTGGCTCAAGCTCGACAGCTATCGCGAGTATGTGAAGGCGGAGCCCGTGCAGTTCGCGGGGTGGAAGCAGTTCTACAAGCCCAAGAACGACAATCCGCGGACCCCGATCTCTACGATCGCCAAGCTGAACCCCAAGGTCCTGTACATCCAGTATCAGTGATGGCGGCGCGGCATCCGGAGGAGCTCACCGCGAGCGTCGGGGGATTGAACCCCGAGCTCGACGCCTGGATCGTCGCGATGCCGAAGGTCGAGCTCCACGTACATCTCGAGGGGGCCCAGCTCCCCGAGACCATCTGGGCCATGGCCCAGCGGAATGGCATCGCCCTCCCGGCCCCCTCCCTCGAGGAGTGGAAGCGCTTCTACGAGTTCCGCGATTTCGCGCACTTCATCGAGGTCTACATCGCCGCCAGTCGGGCGATGAGGACCGCGCGCGACTTCTACGAGATGACGGTCGCCTTCCACGA
>Ga0194117_10000580_pt1 | contig 47586 bp, 38 predicted proteins | sample TA2MahsurfametaG_FD_160579 | JGI IMG/M metagenome (GOLD analysis project Ga0194117, IMG submission 160579) | Freshwater microbial communities from Lake Tanganyika, Tanzania - TA2015009 Mahale N1 surface | ecosystem: Environmental > Aquatic > Freshwater > Lake | place: Tanzania: Lake Tanganyika... | reverse complement strand
TGGCCGTACGCATTTGACCTAAAATTGTGTTCGTGATTCGCTGAATCTGTCCGGTACCCCCGCAGGTTGCACAGGCTTTGTACGTCACTCCCTCTGCAGGAACCGCCTTGGTGACCTTGACCTTTTTTTCGACGCCTTTGGCAATTTCTTCCAAAGTCAACTTAACCCGTATTCTCAAATTAGCTCCCCGGTTGGCCCTGCGACCACCACGACCACCGCCCCCAAAAAATCCCTCAAAAGGCGAGCCTTCGCTAAAGACATCCCCGAATTGGGAGAAAATATCCTCCATCGAAAAACCTCCACCTCCACCGCCCATGCCTGGGTCAACCCCTTGATGGCCAAAGCGATCGTAACGAGCTCGTTTATCCGAATTGCTCAGGACTTCGTAGGCTTCGGCCGCCTCCTTGAATTTTTCTTCGGCCTTGGCATCACCTGGGTTTTTGTCCGGGTGAAACTGCAAGGCCGCTTTGCGGTAGGCTTTCTTGATTTCGTCTTCGCCGGCCTGCCGGCCTACCCCCAACACTTCGTAATAGTCACGCTTGGCCATAACACCGGATTAAATTAAAGCGAAAGAATTAAACACCCACAATTACTTTCGAAAAACGCAAAACCTGCTCGTTGAGCAGATACCCTTTTTCAACCTCCGCCACCACCTTGTTGACTTGGTCCGGACTGGAGGCCGGCATGCGGGATATGGCCTCATGCTTTTCGACATCAAATTCGGCCCCAACAGAAACGATAGGCTGAAGGCCCTTTAGGGTCAAAAGATTTTTGAATTTTTGGTAAACCAAATCCACCCCATCGCGGATGGCGACCACATCGGAAGATTGGCTCATGACTTCTAAACCGCGTTCAAAATCGTCCAATACCGGCAGCAACTCGACGATGAGGTCTTTCCCAGCGTTGCGGAACAGGTCAATGCGCTCACGCGCCATCCTTCTTTTGTAGGTTTCAAATTCCGATAGCAGGTACAGGTATTTTTGTTTGGACTCCTCCAGTTGAGTGCTTAGGTCGTTGGACGAGCCTTGAGCGCCTTCCTCTTCCCCACTCGTTTCCTGTTCGTTGACCTCCTGGGCCTCGTTGTTGGCATTTTCATCGTTTGGATGGGCGTTGGCATTTGGTTCAAATTCCGACATGTACATAAATTTAAAAAGTCAAAGTACCTACCTCAAAGACCCTGCCAATACCTTCCAAATGGGATTAACCCGGCTATTCACCTGTCTTTCTGCCAAATTGTCAGGAAGGGGCTTCCTTTGGGGGGCTCTAGGGATTTTGTTATTGGATGCGCATCAAGGAAGGGCACAGGGTTTTGTCTATGCGCAGTTGCAGGGGCAGCCGTTGATGAACACCGCAGGCTGGACCATGAACGGCCTGGCTAGCATAGGGGATACCAACGGGGATGTGGACACCTTTTCCAACGAACTTATCTTGATGCCCCCGGTGAACGGCGGCAGTGGCGGAATTTTTTACGATCTGCCGCTTGACCTCAGCCTATGCACCCGGTGGATTGCTGATTTTGAATTCCGCATCTTTGACGGAACGGCTGCGGATGGTATTGCTTTTTGTTTTCTTTCCATACCTCCTTCGGGCTTTGTTTCAGGAGGTGGTATTGGAATACCCACCAACGGCACTGGACTCAAAGTCGTCTTTGATCCTTACGATAATGGCTGTGGGGCAAATCCTGAAATCCAAGTTTACAGCGGGCCTGGTTATGATGAATGCTTTCTAACCTTGTTCAAGGTTACCAATACAGCTGGAAATCTCAATTTTATTCGATCCAACAATTACAACTCGGCCCAAATCGAATACGATAGCGGATATGTTACGGTGACGGTTAACAACGTAATTTGGCATAACCGCGTGTATGCGCCCGCAAATTTTGTGGGATACCTTGGCTTTACGTCTGGAACCGGTGCCCAGAATGATCGGCATTCGATTCGTAACGTAACGATCTATACGGATGGATCTGCTCTTCAAGGCTTTAATTCAGAGGATAGCCTCAGCTTGAACCCTGCGATGCGGTGGAACTGCTACACCGATTCCCTTTGGGTCAAAACGAAGGGGAAATTTATATGTTCCAGCATTGACTCGTTGGGGAGTGAATTCAGGCTCTACGATCCCAACGGCCTCTTGTTGCCCATTTCGGGAATTGAAACACCCTGCCGGAATGGGCGTAGTGATTCCATTTTAATACGATTTGGGCAGGAGATTATTCTCAACGGGGATTACCATTTGGTGATTCGTTTGGGCTTGGATCAAGACCCCATTCTTGGCGATTGTTTCTCCCGCATCGACGAATTTGACAGCCTGATCATCCGCGTTGATAATTGTTACGAATATAATAATCCCGTGCATGTTCGTAATGTCTCGGTGCTTCCGGACAACAGCCAGGTCACCGTTGCATGGCATCAACCCGTGAACCTACGGCCGGACTTCTTCAAAGCCTACCGACTTCAACGAAACCAAGAGGTTTTCGGAAACCAATGGTACGATATTGGGTACTTCGTGGACATTGAGGACACGGTCTACAACGTTTTGGTTCCAAACCCGGTAAGCGAAGCCCGAGATTTCCGAATCATTCTGCAGATCCATCGCAACCTAGATGCCCCTCCCGGTGATTCGGTCTCCAATATCCTTCTGCGCGCGCCGGGGGATACCCTCAGGAACGATACCGCCTTGGAAGCCACCGTTTCTTGGTTAAGCTATGCCAAGGCATGGCCCAACCCTGTTTACCAACTTTGGCTAAGTAAGCCTATACTCAACGACCCCGATTCGCTGAATTTGGGCCAAACAACGGATACGCTGTTCAGGTTTGCCAAACCTTGGCAACAAGGTCTGTACCGAGTTTGGGTACAGAGCAAGAACCCCGATGATGGCCGCTATGCTCGGAGCAATTTTTTGGATTTTGAGGTCAAAGAACCGGATCTTGAAGTTTACAACATCATGACACCCAACGGAGATGGGATCAACGAGACCTTCTCCATTCGAAACATACACCGCTACCCGGAAGCCAAGATCCAAATATTCAACCGTTGGGGGCAGCAGGTTTTGAACCAGTCCCCCTACCAAAATGATTTTGACGGAAAAGGGCTCGAGGCAGGGACCTACTATTACCTCATCGAAAGGGCGGGTCGACCCACCTTAGGCGGCGCATTGCGACTACATAAATAAACCCATCAGGCATCCCCAGGCCCTCTGAAAGGGTTCTTTTAAGGCAAGATTAAGGCCGTTCCGGGTGTAATATTGGGATTCAATTTTAGAAAATGCAACACACTCGAACCATATGGATTCGTCTTTGCTGGGCCCTCATGGCAAGCAACTTGTTTTTGAACACCCCAACGGCTGCCCACGGGGTTCCTAAGTCCACCCCTAAGCAAACCGAACAAGGCGCGCAGGAACAAGCCGAACAAGGCGCGCAGGAACAAGCCGGACAAGGCGCTCAGGCCAACCAACTGACCGAAGATTCGCCAGACCCGCTCGAAATACGCCTACCTGCGCCTACCCCTTACGAGGCAAATTTGCAAGGGCAATGGAGGGCGCGGAATGCATGGTCCAATTTCCATGCTCGGCACCCGGAATGGAACGTTCTCTTTGACCAACATACAGGCCAGCCTCATCGTCTCTTCGGGCCTGCCTTGTCCATGACCGGCAATAATCCTGTGTTAGATTTCGTCCGTCAGGAGTGCCAAGACTTTGGCATGCCTGTGGATGAATTGCGCGAAGGGAGTACCTATGCCTCCCGCAAATACCGCTACCAATGGTATGAACAATGGTACCAAGGGCTCCAAGTCATCGGCGGTCGCTTAGGCTTCAAAAGAACGCCCGAGGGCGCCCTCGTTTGGTTGGCCTCCGAGCTGCATCCCGGAATTCAAATCTCTACTGTTGCCAGCATTCGTCCCTCAGAAGCTCAACGCCTGGCCTCTGTTGGAATCACCAATATCCAAGCGGTATCGGTGGACCCGGCCTTGAAGATTCTACCTGTTCCCGGCAAAGAAGCCATGACGATTTCATACCATCTCGTTTACAACATCCTGGTCGAAGGTCAAAATAATCAAGGAATTCCTTACCGTTATGCTTGTTTGGTGGACGCTCAGACCGGACGCCTGTGGCAGCGGGAAAACAAGGTGGTGGAATTTGCCCAGCAACCCCCACAATCCAACGGAAACCTGACCATGTTGGGGCGAGTTTATCCCAAACATCCCTTTGCCCCTTTGGATTCGGCCATGCCTTTGCCACATCTAAAATTCACGATTGGTGGTAACACGTATTACACTTCAGCGACAGGATCCTACGACTTGGGTTTGCCAGGGCTTCCTGCCACCGGCACTTTTCCTTTGGAGGGTCGTTTCTCCAAAGTGGTCCAAGGCAATAACGGAACCACGACGCCCACCTTCAGCCTGCTTATTGATTCCCTAAGGGATACCATCCAGTATTACGGTCGTGGGACTTCCACCTCCCTTTGGAACAAGGTTCCCCACCTCAGTGCCTATTACCATACCACCAAGGTACACGATTACATGAAGAGTTTCCTGCCCACCTTCACCGCCTTGGATATCCCATTGACCACCAAGGTGGAGCGAACCGACGGGAACTGCAATGCTTTTTTCAACGGAAACAGCATCAATTTCTACACCCAGGCCGGAGGATGCAATACCCTGGCCATCGTGGCCGATGTTGTTTACCACGAATATGGCCATGCCATCACCAATTATTTTTATAACGCGCTGGGTACGCAGTTCCGTAACGGAGCCGTAGGGGAAGGGTACTCGGATGTTTATGCGATTACGTTGACCGATACCCCCGTGCTGGGTGTCGGATTCAATTTGAACAGCCCGAACGTGATTGTTCGTCGCTACGATATCAATCCCAAAATCTATCCTCAAAATCTGGTGGGACAGGTGCATGCGGATGGTGAGATCATTTGCGGGGCATGGTGGAGAACGGCCCGTAACATGAACAGCAACAGCGGCATGATGGGAATCTTCAGCGAATCGCTCTACGGCCTTGCCAACGGACCCAACGGTAGCGAAGGCGTGGTTTATACGGATATATTGATTGACGCATTGCAAGCGGATGACAACGACAACAACCTGGCCAACGGAACCCCCAACCTCAACGCCATTGTGAACGCTTTTGCCTTTCATGGCATTCGTATGCTGGCTAATGTTCAATTCTCGTACCCCCCGCTAGCTGATATACCGGCCCAGACCCCAGCGCCATTTAACGTAACATTGAGCATTACCCCCCCTTTCAACACCTTGATCAGCGGGGCCAAGCTCATCTATCGCCTCAACAACCTCCCTTTAAGTACCTGCGATACCATTGCATTGACAGCAGGAGCCGGGAACAGCTACAGCGGAGTCATCCCTGCACAGCCACGGGGAACCATTGTGAGGTACTTTGTTGGTCTTCAAGACCTTACCGGCGCATCAGGCGGTGCCTATCCTCCTTTTGCCGATCTTAGCTCCAGCCCAGGCCTTTGGTTCAATTACCTGGTGGGATTCCAGAACACCTACAATTTGGATATCGAAAATCCCGCCCAAGATTCAACTTGGCTCATTGGATGGTCCACCGACAACGCGGTTACGGGGATTTGGGAAATTGGTACACCTATTCCATCGTATGTTACCCCGGGTTCCATTGCAACCATCGTTCAAACGGGCAGCAACGCAACCCCCGGTGGTAGCCGCTGTGCCTACACGGGGAATGCTCTTACCTCCAGCGATGACCCGGATACGGAAGATGTGGATGGTGGACGTACCACGTTGCGCACACCCCCTATGGACATGACCGGCATGGCTGATCCTGTTTTGGCCTATCAACGTTGGTACACCAACGATATGGGCGATAACCCCAACACCGATTTTCTGGAAGTTTACATTAACAACGGTACCACGACTTGGAAACTTGTGGAAAGAACCAACCGCAGTGATCGTCAATGGCGCAGAAATGTGTTTCGAGTTGCGGATTACGTGACGCCCAATGCAACAGTTCAATTGCGCTTTATCGCCAATGACCAAGCCCCGGCCAGTATAGTCGAGGCCGCCATTGACCAAATTCAGCATTTTGACCTCCAATGGGGGGCGGGGATGTTCCAGCCTGAATTCGTCACTTGGGGTTTACGTCCCAATCCTTTTGACGGGTTGGTCACCCTCCAATTGGAGAGCCCTAAGGATCAAGTTGTTTCATTGATCTTCACCAACACAAGCGGTGTAACGGTCTGGTCAAAGCAAATTGCTTTGCGCGCCGGGGCCAACCTCCTTGATTTGGAAATACACGGACTGGCTCCCGGTTTGTACATGGCTCGTTTGGAGGGAAAAAATTTCCAATCCCGCGTGATCAAAATGGTTCGAAAGTAAGCGGTTTATCTTTGCTCCATGAAGGTATCCTACCGCTGGTTATGTCGATATTTTGATCTGGAACCGGATGCGCCAACCTGGCCCAATGCGCAGACCGTAGAATCAACCCTAACCTCCATCGGACTGGAAGTGGAGGAGGCCCAGAGGATAGGTCGCAATGCACAGGAATTGGCTGGCCTCGTGATCGGCCAGGTGTTGGAAAGCACGCCTCACCCCAATGCCGATCGTTTGAAACTAACGCTGGTCGATATTGGATTGGAAGAACCCTTGCGCATCGTCTGTGGCGCACCCAATGTAACCGCAGGGATGTATGCGGTCGTTGCCCCAGTAGGGTCAACCTTGCATCCCTTCCAAGGCCCTGAGATCCAAATCCGATCCGCTAAAATCCGTGGCGAATCCAGTCAAGGTATGTTGTGCGCCGAGGATGAAATTGGAATAAGCGAGGACCATGACGGCCTCATGGTCTTGACCAGGCCTTGCATTCCAGGAACTCCCTTTGTAGAGCATTACGGGGAACATAGCGACACCATTTTTACGTTGGGAATTACCCCAAACCGTATGGATGCCTTGTCCCATTACGGGGTTGCCAGGGATTTGGGTGCTGCATTGGACATACCCCTCATTCCACTCCGTTGTTTGTGCCGCGAGAATTCTGTTTTCGATGCCAACGGGGCTCCATCGGCGCAAGCCAATCTTCTTCCAACCAGCAATGCTGCCCGAGCATCCACGGCTTATCCACCCATGACCTTGAGGGTCGCTGAGGGGGAGGATTGTCCCCGTCTTGCAGGTCTTGCCATCGAAGGGGTTGTGGTCGGACCCTCCCCGGATTGGTTGCAAGATGCACTCCGTTCCATAGGACAGAAGCCCATCAACAACGTTGTGGATGTCACCAATTATATCCAATTTGAATTAGGGCAACCGCTCCACGCTTACGATCGTTCCTACCTTGAGGGCAATCTCTTGGGGGTTCGGCCAGCCAAAGACGGCGAAAAGCTCACCCTTTTGGACCAGAAAGAATACACCTTAACCCAAGCCAACTTGGTGATCGAGGACGGACGCAAGGCCGTGGGTTTGGCGGGAATTATGGGCGGTGCTGGAGACTCCATTCATCCCGATACGGTATCCATTTATGTGGAATGCGCCTGTTTCGATCCTACCCGGATACGACAGAGTGCCCGTACGGTCGATCTGCGCAGCGAGGCTTCGTACCGATTTGAACGGGGTACCGACCCCGCCTTGGTACCCCTTGCCTTGGAACGAGCGGCGAGCCTTATTCTCGCAACAGCAGGTGGCCGCATTCCCTATCCTGTGCAATTCCTTGAGTCTGTAACCCTCCAAACAGCAGCCCTGTCCTTTAACCAATCGGCTTTACAACGAATTGCAGGTTGTGCAATTCCAGCCCAAGAAACAGAGAGGATTTTGAAAGCCCTTGACTTCGAATTCCTTGGTGAATCAACGTCCACATCGAACGAGCTGGGGGTCTGTTGGAAACTTAAGCCCCCCTACTACCGCAGGGATGTTCGGCGAAGTGCCGATGTAGCCGAGGAGGTCCTGAGGATATGGGGCTATGATCGAATTCCTATTCCCCCTGCGCATCGTTACCGCAACGATTTCCCCCTTGAATCCAACAGGCCCGTTTGGCAAGAACGAATCGCGGATTGGCTGAGTGCCAGAGGGTTCAGCGAATTCATGGGCTTATCCTTTGTATCCCAAGAGGAGTTTCAAGCCATCGAACCGAACCTGAACCGCGCAGTACGAGTTCTAGGGCCGGTAAACGAACAAATCCCCTTGCTGCGACCTTCTTTGGTGCTCAGCGGACTTCGTCATTTGGCGCATAATCTGAAACGACGCCAAACAAGTGTTTTGTGTTACGAATTTGGGCGAACCTACCTTCGCCATCCGAAAAAGGATGAATACGAAGAACAAGAGTCCCTCTGCCTAATGGTTACTGGCTTACAACATCCCGAAACCTGGTATCGCCCCGAACAAGCGGTGGATCTACCTTACCTCAATGGACAGGTCCAAGACCTGCTTCAATTCTGCACCGGGGGCACCGCTACAGATAACACCGCAGGGAGGCCTGTTGATCCGGCTTTGTTGCGACTCTACGATATCAAACAGCCGGTGTACTTTGCAATTCTGCCTTGGACCGATTGGATTCCAACCGTGCAGGCCCCCATTCCAGCGTTCCGCGAAATCCCCAAATTCCCGGCCATGCGCAGAGATTTGGCCTTGGTATTGCCCATTTCGACACCGTACCGAAAATTGGAGGAAGTGGCCCGTCAGGAAGGTGGTCCCTATTTGGAGTCCTTGCAGCTTTTTGATGTTTACAGCGGGAAAGGACTCCCAGAGGCCCATATTTCTTATGCCATTGGCCTGACCTTCCGTCATCCAGAACAAACGCTGACCGATGCTCAAATCGAAGAAACAATTCAAGCAATGCTTGTTACCTTTGAGAAATCTTTAGGGGCCAGATTGCGTCGTTAGGATGAATAACCGGGAACTACTGGACAAAATGGACGGCCTGCTTAGGCAGGCGGATTTTGCGGAGAACCGCATCGCTGCGATTCTTACCGAAAACCAAGACCTGCATGCCAGAAACAAGCGCCTGGAACTCAACCTCCGCACCCAGAAGAAGGAACTCGATGCGCTCAAGGAAGCATTCAAAACCTTGCAATTGCAAAGAGCCCTCAGCGGTCATCCCGACGCCCGCCATCAGGCCAAACTGAAGATTAACCAATTTATTCGAGAAATTGATCAATGCCTCGCTCAGTTGCAGGAATAATCACTGACTCACCCCAACCCATGGAACACAGCGAAATCCAAATCCAGATCGGTAGCCGCAGCTACCCCCTTCGGGCCCCAGCTCCGGAGCTGGAAAGATTACGCCAGGCTGAATCACTTCTTAACGAACGCCTTACCGATTACAAAGCCCAACATCCCGGAGCAGACCGCTTTGATTTGATGGGAATGACCGCTTTCTTCTTGGCCCATAGCCTGATTCAACATCAGGAAACGACCCCATCCGCTTCGGAACCCCCCACGGTTACCGCACAAGCAGACCCAGGGTTGGAGGAAGAACTTGGAGAGCGGTTCAAGGCGTTGGAAGCCAGTTTGGATCGCATGTTGCATTCCAAGGCGACGGTGCAGGCGGTTTAATCCGGCCTCTGGGCGTTCAAAAACAACGCCATGGACCAAATTACCCTTATTGTTAGCATCGTTATTGCCGCAGGCGCCGGATTAGGCCTAGGCAAAATCGTTTTTACGGCCAAAGCCGGCAAAGAACGAGAAGAGGCCGAAAAAGAAGCCAAACGCATCCTTGCCGACGCCGAATCCAAAGCCGAAAGCCTCCGTAAAGAAAAGGAGCTGCAGGCCAAAGAAAAGTTCATCCACCTCAAGGCTGAACACGAATCGGAAGTCCAGAAGAAGAACCAATCCATGCAGTCTCGCGAGCAGTCGGTTCAATCCAAGGAACAAGCCTTCAAGCAAAAAGAAAATACGCTGAACCAGAAGCTGGAACAGGCCTCCCGCAAGGAAAACGAGCTGGAACAGAAAAAACAACAATTGGAGCGAGCCAGCCAAAACATCGCCCAGCAGGAACAGGAACTCTCCAAATCCCATCAAAAAATGGTGCAAGCCTTGGAAAAAGTAGCTGGCCTAAGCGCAGACCAAGCCCGGTCTCAATTGATGGAATCCTTGGTGGACGAGGCCCGCAGCAGATCTTCCGCATCCATCAAGGAAATTGTGGACGAAGCCAAACTCAGCGCCCACAAACAAGCCAAAAAAGTGGTCATCGAAACCATACAACGCTGTGCAACCGAGCATTCCATCGAAAATTCCATCTCCGTCTTCCAAATCAAGAACGACGAAATCAAAGGGCAAATTATTGGAAGAGAAGGACGCAATATTCGAGCCTTAGAAGCGGCCACCGGCGTAGAATTCCAAGTGGACGATACCCCGGAGGCGATTATACTGTCCTGTTTTGACCCATTGCGCCGCGAAATCGCCCGCATTGCCTTGCACCGTTTGGTCAGCGACGGTCGCATCCACCCTGCACGCATCGAAGAGGTGGTTGCCAAAACCAAGAAACAGATCGAAGAAGAAATTGTCGAAATTGGCGAAAGGACCTGCATCGATTTGGGCATCCACGGACTGCATGCCGACCTCGTGCGCCTGGTCGGTAAAATGCGGTATCGTTCATCCTATGGACAGAACTTGTTGCAGCATAGCCGTGAAGTCGCCAATCTCTGCGCCACCATGGCCTCCGAACTTGGCCTAAATCCCAAATTGGCCAAGCGAGCCGGCCTCTTGCACGATATTGGCAAGGTCCCCGATGACCAACCTGATTTGCCGCACGCCTTGCTGGGTATGCAGCTCGCCGAAAAATGCAAGGAACATCCCATCATTTGCAATGCCATAGGGGCACACCATGATGAGATTGAAATGACCGATCCTATATCAGCCATCGTTCAAGCCTGCGATGCGATTTCCGGTTCAAGGCCCGGCGCCCGTCGAGAAGTTGTGGAAGGCTATATCAAACGCCTGAAAGAATTAGAGAATTTGGCTCAGTCCTTCAAAGGAGTCGAAAAGGCCTTTGCCATTCAAGCAGGTCGTGAGCTAAGGGTAGTCGTCGAGGCCGAAAAAGTATCGGATGAGCAATCGGATTTGATGTCGGTAGAATTATCCCAACGCATCCAAAGTGAAATGCAATACCCCGGCCAAATTAAGGTGACCGTCATCCGCGAAAAACGGGCCGTGGCCTATGCCAAATAAGGCTAGGCGTTGTATTGCAGGATTCCTTCCGGTCCTTTGATCTGCAGGGAAGTCAAGTTATTGCTCGCTTGCCCAACCCGTCCCACCACCTTGGCGGCGATACCGTAGTGTTTGCCCCAATCCAAAGCAGAGGCAACCAGGCTCTCAGGAAGGTACAATTCCAGGCGATGGCCCATATTGAAAACCCTGTACATTTCTTGCCATGAAGTTTCGGTGATTTTCTGGATCAACGCAAAGAGCGGAGGTATTTCGAAGCAATCATCTTTGATCACCTCCAGGTTTTTCACAAAATGCAAGACCTTGGTTTGCCCACCCCCGCTGCAATGAACCATTCCGTGCATTCCCTCTGTACCGATATCCCTCAGCAGGGAACTTATCAAAGGCGCATAGGTTCGGGTCGGGGACAATAGCCATCGGCCGAAATCCAAACCATCCCTTGAGGCATGGGGTGCCAATCCCAAGGAAGAGCCCAAGACCTCGAGGAGGCTTTCATTCAAATGAAATTGGCCGCTGTACTGCAAGGAGGAATCTACCGAGGCATCCACAGATTCCGGATAGCGGTGCAGATAATCATGGTGCAAGAGGTCATGCCGTGCAGAAGTCAATCCGTTGGAACCAATTCCTGAGTTATCGACGAATTCGTAGGCACAAGTTCCAAAGGAGGCAAATCCCACGATAACATCCCCAGGCTGAATACGGTGATTGGAAATTACGGCATCCCTTCGCATTCGGGCTGTCATAGTCGAATCCACCACCACGGTTTGAATTAAATCCCCCAAATCAGCGGTTTCCCCACCTCCGCAACGAAGATCCACGCCCCATTGACGAAGTTCTTCGGTGTATTCCTCGGTCCCTTGGATGATCGCTTCAATCACCTCCCCTGGTATGCGGTGTTTATTACGCCCAATGGTTGAAGACAGCAGGTAAGGCCCTGTAGCCCCTGCGCAACACAAGTCATCCAGATTCATGACCACAGCATCCCGGGCAATCCCTTTCCAAACATCCGTAAGGCCGGTCTCTTTCCAATAGAGGTAGGCTAGGGAGGATTTGGTCCCGGCACCGTCCGCGTGAATCAGGTTACAAAAGTCAGGATCATTACCAAGAACGTCCGGCAAAACTTTGCAAAACGCCGATGGAAAGAGACCCTTGTCGAGGCCAGCAATGGCGCGATGAACCTCATCCTTGGTGGCAGAAGCACCGCGGGCAGCATACCGGCTATCCGAAGTACCCGAACTCATCGGGATGCTTGCCTACCCGGCCTGCTCATTTTTTTCTTATCCGAAATCGCCTTATAAATGGCTTCCTCGGCATCCTCGGTTTCTTCGCCCGTGACCCTTTTGTATTTGACAATGACCCGATCCAAATCAATATCGGTGATGCTGAAGGTTGTGCGACGATTCAGCTGATGTTCCTCTTCCGAACATTTGGCATCATCGGAACAACGATTAATAAGCTTGCTTTCTCCGTGACCCTGAGCGGACAGTCTATCCTGGGTAATACCTTTTGAAACCAAGTAATCAACCACTGACTGTGCCCTCATTTGAGAGAGGTTTTGATTGTAAGATTCTGATCCTCGTGAGTCGGTATGGGAATGAATAGCTACCGAAATACCCTGTGATTTCTGAAGGAAATCAAACAACGAATCCAGCGAAATCATGGACTCTGGCCGTAAGGTCGCCTTATCAAAATCGTACAGAATATCACTCAACCGTATTTCTTCGGTAGGAACCAGCCGCATAGGAAGGTCAATAATCCAATCCGTATCATCAAAAGTTTGGTTAGTGTTAAAGGTTGTATCGGTAGGATAGTAGAGCAACCGCTTTCTTGGTGCGGAATGGACTTGGTATGGGATCTTCTCTTTGGCTACGTCGGCCTCTAATCGGTATTGAACATCCTCTCTCAATTTAAAATAAAACTGCCCCAAGGAGTCTGTGGTAGTTTCAAAAAACGAGGAGTCTTCCAAAACAAGTCGAACGTTTGCTCCAAAAATTACAGCACCGGTGGTATCGTCATAAACTTTACCGCTAAGGGTAACTCGGTACGGAATAAAATTCCATAAATAAATATCATCACTGCCGCGGCCTCCAAGACGGCTTGAAGCAAGGAAACCGCTGGTTAGTTTTTCGTTGACCGTTATACTAAAATCATCAGCCCCTGAATTAAGCGGGTTCCTTAAATTCTCGGCCTGTTCCCATTCTGCACCACCACCGACCGTTTTAAACAAGTCAAGTCCTCCCATTCCGGGATGACCATCAGAAGAAAAAAACAAAATTGTATCGGATGAATGTATGAAGGGGAACATTTCGTCCCTTTCGGTATTCACCGTAGAACCAAGATTAACCGGCTCTTCCCAGGTGTCATCTTCGGATCGGTTCATGAACCAAATATCCTTGGCCCCATATCCTCCTTCAGCATTGGAGGCCACAAAATACATTTTATCCTCGTTAACAGTAAGTGCCGGATGTCCTACGTCAACCGTATCGGCCATAATAGGAACAAGGATAGGCTCAGCCCATCCCGCCCCTTCTCTTGTTGTTCTGTAAATCCGACACGCGCCGTTTTTGTTACTGCAACGAGTAAAGTAGAGCGTGTTGCCGTCGGAGGTTAAACAAGGAGTCGCATCATTACCCAAAGTATTGATCATTCCCGGGATCGGACGAAGCTTGGACCACTTGTTTTGACCGTCTACATAACTCTCAAACAAATCGCTGAAATCTTCCCCCAATCGACCATATAATTTGGTGCCCATCGCATCTGGACGGGTAGAGCTTAATAAAACTGCATTAAACTTCATGGGAGTGATTCCAAACTCAGAATTCTTGGTGTTGAATCGCTGGAGGTTTTCAACCGTGTAGCGAGCAGGATTTCCCAACCAGGTTTGCGCCAACCGACAAGATTCAATCAACCATTTAATGTAGGCATCTTGGGGCGCGTAGCGCAAATAGGCCTGGTATTGTTCAACCGCTTCAGGGTATTTTTCCAACGCCCTTAATATGGTGCCATAATGAATATGAATGCTGTCGTTGCTCACACCGGCCTTGACAGCCCTAGCATACCAAACATCTGCATTTTTGATTTCATTGGCCAAGCGATAACATTCAGCAATCAAAAAAGGCAATTGGATGTCTTTTTTGTCCACCCTTAAGGCCTTTTTGTAATGTTCAATTGCAAAAAAGTAATTTTCTGCGGTGAAAGCGCGATTACCCTCTAGTTTATCGGGATTAACAGCAGGCTTCTTGCTGCCGAGCGTATCCGACTCATCGGCTAACTTCTGAATAAAGCCCGGAGTTTTCTTGGCCTTTTCCTTGGCCACCTTGCCCTTAGGCTCTTTATCTTTTCCTGGATTATTGCCTGAGGAATCTTGACCCCAAGATATGCCAACCTGAATTGACCAAACAAACAGGAGGGCTAGACCAATCCGGTAAGTTGGTTGTAACATCATTTAGACAGGTTCAATTTTTTCTTGGCCTGATCCATCAGATTATCAGCCTCTTTGACATGCAGAAAAGACCCGTTGGAAGTATCGAAAATATAATCGTAATTGCCTTCTTTGGCAATTGCTTTGATGACCTCTTCGGCTTTTTTGATCACTGGTCCAAGCAAGTCTTCTTTGCGCTTCGCAATGTCCTGCTGGGCACGTTGCTGAAAATTATCAATATTGGATTGCAAATCTTGTATTTCTTTGGTTTTGTATTCCCTCAGCGATTCCGACCATTCCTTGCTTTTGGACTGAAAATCGGCATATTTGATTTTCAATTCCGATAGCATGGCTTGCACTTGAGTTTCCATACCCTCCGCAAATTTCTTGAGGCTGTCTTCCGCCTTTTTGGTTTCCGGCATCATGGAGACCAGCTCACCTGAATTGATATGACCCAATTTTGGGGCCTGAGCGTTTACAGAATGAGTAAGGAACAAAAAGGCCAAAAAGCAGGTAGAAACTACGGCTTTTAGGGGGAATCTAACAGGGGCAATGATCATTGTCGTATTATTTGGGGTTTGATGGCGTGATTTCTTTGGGTGGTGGTTGGTTTTTTTCGCTTGAATTGGATTTTGTTGCAGAAGTATTGGAGTTGGGTTTGCGTTGAGCCTTGGCTTGTGGGGATTTTTTGACGACCCCCATAGCGGTCAGGATTTCATTGCTTTTGTCAAATTTAGGGTTCACAAACAGCAATTGATTCCCTGCGGCTCTGTCAAATATAAGGTCATAGCTTTTGTCACGCGCATATTTCTGCACAGCGGCGAAGATTTTGTCCTGCAAGGGCCTTATAAGTTCCTGCTGGCGCTTCTGCAGGGCTCCCTCCGGGCCATATTGCTGGTTCTGCCAGGACAACAGCTGGGCCTCTTTGCTTTTGATTTCCTCCATGCGGTCTTTGCGCATGGACTCAGTCAAGAGTGGACTTTCAGCTTTTAGGGCCCGATAGAGCCGCTCAATCTCTTGCTTTTTTTCTTCCGATTCCGCATTAAACCGCTCTATTTGAACTTTGAGCTCGCTTTGGGCACTTTGATACTCCGTCATTTGACCCAGCATGTATTCCGTATCCACATAAACAAAGCGCTGGGCTTGACCCATTGCCGTTAGGTTCAAAGTAATCCACAGAAATGCGAGGGCAAAGTATTTGAGCATCGTTAGAAGGATTGACCGATAGAAATATGGACATTGCCCTTGTGGACCTCTCCGGCACCGGGAACAGGATCAAAACCGTAACCCCAATCCACCCCTAAGAGACCAAACATGGGCAAAAATACCCTCACCCCAACACCGGCTGAACGGTAGTTGCGAAAGGGCTCGAAGTCCCTGACCTTTCGAAATGAATTCCCCCCTTCCAAAAAGGAGGTGACATAAATGGTGGCCGAGGGATTCAAGGAAAGTGGGTAACGGAGTTCCATGGTGTATTTCTGAAAGGAGGTCGCTCCTACAGCTTGCCCGCTTTGAAAATCCCGAGGGGTCAGCGAATTGTTTTGGTAGCCCCTCAGGCCTATTAATTCCCTATCATCCAAGGCAAATCCCATAATACCATCCCCTCCAACATAAAACCTCCCAAAGGGAACCTCCCCGGTGGCCGCCTGATAATTGCCCAGCCAACCGAATTGCATTCGGCTCATCAAAACCAAGTTGCCCACCAGCTTGGTATAATTTTGGTAATCAAAGCGCCATTTATGGTATTCAACCCATTTATAACGCTCTTTGGCCGATGAACTTGTGCTGACTTTACGACCAAGCAAAGAATAGGGGGGAGCGATTTGCGCGGTTAGTGAAATATTACTTCCGCCCCGAGGAAAAATAGGTTGGTCCACGCTTTGCCGGGAAATGGTCTCTTTGATGAACAAATTATTGGAAATTCCATCCGGGAGAAAGGCCGTGTTTTGGCTGTTTTTGAGATCAAACTGCTGAAAATTCAAACTGTGTACGAGGGTAAAAAAGTCATCCGGCTTTTTGAGGCGTTGACCGAAACTTAGGCTCGCTCCTCGTATGGTGATGGACTGCCTAAGGGGATTGGAGCGAGGCAAGCCGTTGGGAACTTGTATGGAAACATAACTGCTCACGGTCAATGAATTTGGCTTTTTGCCGCCAAGCCATGGCTCGGTAAATGACAAATTGTAGGACTGAAAAAAGCGGCCATTGGACTGGGCCCGAACACTCACCCTTTGCCCATCACCACCGGGGACAGGAGACCAAGCTTTGGAGTCGAACATTTTGCGCGCCGAAAAATTATTGAGGACCAAGCCCAGGGAACCGACCACTTGGCCAGCACCCCACCCCCCGGACAATTCAACCTGGTCGTTGGATCGTTCTGCCACTTTGTATTCAATATCCACCGTTCCGTCTTGGGGATTAGGGGTAGGAACGACACCCAATTGCTCCGGGTCAAAGTAGCCCAATTGACTGAGTTCCCTGGTGGTGCGCATAACATCACTCCTCGAAAATTTCTGCCCCGGCCGGGTCCTAAGCTCCCGCATAATCACATGATCCGAAGTCTTGTCGTTGCCTCTGACCGTCACCTGCCTTACCATAGCCTGGGCCCCTTCCACGACCCGGATGACCAAATCAACGCTATCCCCTTCAACCCTGTTCTCGTGACCACTCACCTGAAAAAAAAGATACCCATCGTCCATATACAAGGACGAAATATCTCTTCCTGAGGGATCCATCTGCAAGCGCGAGTCCAATAATTCTTTGTTATACAAATCCCCTGCCTTGATGCCCAAAAGACTATGCAGCAGGCTATCCGGATGAACCGAATTCCCTTCAAAAACCAAACTGCGGATGGAATACGGTTTACCCTCAAAAACCTCCACCACAAGACCCATGCGTTGTGGATTCAGGGTGTAAACCGAATCTTTGACGATCCTCGCATCCCGATAACCCTGCGCTTGATAGCGTTTAACAAGCTTATTTTTCTGTTCTTCGAATTTCTCGGGATCCCATTTGCCGGTACGAAATGGATTCCACCAAACTTTGGGTCTGGCCGTTTTGATAATGCGGGCAACCTTGGATTCCGTCATGATTTGATTACCGGCAATAATGAGTTCGCCAACCCTAACCTTGGGCCCGGGATTCACGGTGACATTGAGCACAGAGGCGTTGATCTGATTGGAGTCGGGTACCATGACCATTCGGGTACTTACCTGCCTGTATCCTTTGTCGATATAGTATTTACGAACCACCCGGTCAATATTCCGCTGAACTTCTTCGCTAAGAATCTTGCCTTTGAATCCTTTGAGGGATTCTGTAATTTCTTCGGCACGGGCTTTGGATACCTTGCGATTGAAAACGACCTTGGAGAGTCGTGGCTTTTCTTCCAGGTACAGGCACAGATAAATGTTCTGGTCCACGATGGAATCCGCTTTGATTTGCACATCCCCGAACAGGCCCTGTTTCCATAAGTTCCGAACGGCTTTGGCTCCCTCATCCCCCATCCACGTGAAACGCTGACCCTCCTTCAGGCCCGCAATCATCAACAAAAGATCCTTATCGGTATGCCTCAATCCTTCAACCCGCAATCCAGCAATTCGATAACTGCGCACCGTTGCCGACGATTCGGAGCCGGCTCCAAAATCACTTTGAGCCAACGCCCTGTTTGTTCCAATGAAGAATAGAAGCGCAATTGCAAGCCCTATCCTTCCCCATCGGAAGCATTCCGTAATACGACGACAACCCATCATCCTTTGGTCGCATTCACCTGGGCCGAGGTTTTGCCAAACCTTCTTTCCCGCTTGCTGTAATCTTCCAAGGCCGCCTGCAGATGTTCCTTACGAAAATCCGGCCAACATACCGAGGTGAAATAAAGTTCAGCATAGGCAAGTTGCCACAACAGGAAATTGGAAATGCGCATTTCTCCGCTGGTTCGTATCAAAAGTTCAGGGTCAGGCAGGTTGGATGTTTGTAAACGTCCACTAATCACCTTTTCGTCTATATCCTCCGGATTTAAGGTGCCTTGGCGCACCTCCATAGCAATGACGCGAACAGCGTGAAGCAATTCTTTTCGAGAGCTGTAAGAAAGAGCCAAATTGAGTTGCATTCTGGTGTTGCCCGATGTTTGAGCAGAAGTTTTCGCCAATTGCTCGCGACACTCGGCAGGCAACATATCCAAATCCCCGAAGGCATGCAGGGAAATTTGATTTTTCATGAGGGTGTCCAATTCGGACTGTATCGTATCCACCAACAACTGCATCAAGGCAGAAACCTCTTCCGCGGGCCTGCCCCAATTTTCGGAAGAAAAGGTATAAAGCGTAAGGTATTTAACCCCTAATTCTGCACAAAGCTCACAGGTTTCGCGAACGGCCTGAACCGCATAGCGGTGACCGTAAATGCGGTCCTGACCCCTTTGTTGAGCCCAACGCCCGTTCCCATCCATGATAATGGCCAAGTGCTCCGGAACAAGAATGGAATCCAAAACTATGCAATAATGATGCCTTAACCTTACATCCGGCAACGCCGGGATGGTATACTGTACGAATAATTCACCATCAGGGACCAATACGCATCGTTGTAGGCGTTCACTCCCCGTTGGGTTCCTGAGGAGCGAACCGTATGCCCATTTTCCCAACTGCGATCGGATAAATCCGCTGCCATTCCATTACGGTGCAAACGCAAAAGGGAGGGATCCACGAATTTGCCTTTGATATCGTCAAGGTAATCGGTACTGGTATAACAATACACAAACTCTACACCCAAGCTGTGCTTATCGCGCAAATTATGACGAAAACCCAAAGTCACCGGGAAGGCCCAAGCGCTCAGCGCATAGCGTTCAGGTTCGACAACTCCTTTCAATCCCGGTTTATCCTCCAGGCCTTGACCTTCGGTCCCCAAAGGTTGTAAAGAAACCCATTCGCCTCGGTACCGAGCTTGAGGATCGAACGAGATACGGCCAATGCCCAAACCCACATAAGGGGCGCTTTTCTTTTTGCGTGATCCAGGGACAAAAGGCCAAAAGTTGAATTCCACGTTTAAGATTGCGGATTGAATATTATTACGAAAACTCAAATTGATGGTGTCGCGAGAGGCCACCCCGGACAAGGAATCTGCCGCGTGAATGCGGTGCACTCCCCATTGCAACTTCAAACCCCAATGTGGATTAAAATTGTATTTGGCATAAGCGGCGCCTGCTGCACCCCACTGAAAGGTCCCCACTGGATTCGGAATATCCCCCACATACGATGCGATGCCGGACGAAACTCCCATTTCAAGCCATTGTGCATGCCCTGAATTTGGGTTCGTCAAAGCATGTAATACGGTGATCGCTAAGGAAAAAAGCCTAATATTAATCCTATTCTTTAGAAACACTGACTTGAAATAAACCACTTTTTAACAATAAATCACTAGCAAATCAGAGCCTTGGGCAGTCGTTCGGATAAATCACCCGTGAAATACTCAATCCTATAAACATGTAGCCGTCGTTCAAGCCGTTGGTATTCCCTCTTGCGGATCCCAAAGTATTGGGCTTAAGCCAAGGGTGCAATTGTCTGGTACGGTCCACAAATTCAGCGGCTTGTTGCCCATGAACTGAGCCAATTACGTCCGGATTTACATAATTACCGCTTACGTCATCAAGGTAATCGGTGAACAAGATTCGATATCCTGCCTCCGCGGCGAAACGTGTGTATTTATCCACGGTCCAACGGACTCCGATACCCAAGGGGATGCCGATCTGCGTGGAACGGAACTCTTTCGTAACATAGTAGTTTTCCAAACCCTGGCCTTCTGTGGTGATGTCTTTGAGGCTCACCCAACCAAGCGTATTATTGGCAGATTTGCCTTGAGAGTTGAAATTGTAGACATTAAAGCCCCCGAAAAGATAAAAATTGGCCCGAGTAACCGAGCTATTGATCATGAATTCTCCAAACTTATATTCAGCAACAACGCTGAACTCCGATAAAAGTGAACGAAAACTAAGATTTCGAAGATTCACGTCACCACGGACCGCGGTTACCGTACGGCTAATGGTGTCAACTTGAAAATATTCCGTTAACGGTCCTTTAAAATATCTCGAAGTATCGTTGAACGCTTCTTCACTGAGCTTGCGCAAACGAGGACTATTATCTGCGCCTGAAAGCATCGCGAAATTGACATCAGCTCTCAAGCTGATGTTCTTGGTCAAATGCCTGCGAAAATGAGCTCCAACACCGCCTCTAGTGCTGTAATAAAAATTATTCGCATGGGTCAAATCTCCAAAGTAATGGGTGGAAAATAGGTTAACCCCAAATTCCCGGTATTGAGCCGAGGCGTCTTTGATTCCTATGCCTAGGAACCCCAAAAGGCAAAACATGATGCCGAAGGCCGATAAACGAAGAATTTTCATGCAACTTGAATAGGTAGAATGCGAAAATACCCTCTAAATAGGGAAAATCAACCCCTTACATCCAAGCCCCAAAGCAGTTTCGCCCGAAGGTTATGTAAATCTGAAAACCCTTTTAATCGAGCCAGGGCCAAAACCTTCTCATGACGGTAAATTTCTAAGGTACCGTAACCTGCCCATTGTATAGGCTTACCGTCCAGCATGAGTTGAGCGCCTCCACCCCCCGCGGCAGTAATTAGCTGTAAACTGCTCGTATCCGGCAGCAAAACAGGCCTAATCCCCAATTGATGCCCTGCGACAGGAGTAATCAAAAATACCTTACTTTGGGGCAAAACAATGGGGCCTCCGCAGCTCATGGAATACGCCGTTGAACCAGTAGGAGTGGATACAAGCAATCCATCGGCTTGGTAATTGTTCAAAAGTTCCTCATTAACCAAGCAGGTAATCCGCATGATGCCCGCCCCTTGACGGTGCAAGGCCATTTCGTTCAAGGCAAAACCCATTCCGGTCCCCTTCATTGGTAATGGAAACTTACAAGCCACCAAACTCCGGTTTTCTATTTCCAATTGCCCGTTGAGCATAGCCGTTAAAACCGCCGAAAAATCAACGGTTCCACCAGCGGAACTAAGAAAACCCAGACGACCAAAATGAAAGCCAAAAACAGGTAAGTCCCATTCTACCGCAAACTGAATCCCATCCAAAAGTGTTCCATCGCCTCCCAGGGTCAAAACCAAAGTATTTTCCTTTCTCTTTTGAATGAACTCCGGACAGGGTTCATTGGAATCAAAAAAATGGGGGTCAACATCAAGCTCTAACCCATTTAAGGCCTCGCTTAGGCTTTGATGCCATAAGAGTCTAACCGGTAACCCTTTCGAAGCAAAGACAAGCCTTTCCAATCCATCCAACTTAAGGGTAATGGAGGGCCTTGCATAGATTAATAGAGTATCCCAGAATTTTTTCATTTTATATGAGGCTATCCATGAATATTCTCAAAAGTAATTCAGGTTGGTCTGATAGCACAGATTCTGGATGAAACTGGTAACCCCAAAGCGGCTTCGATTGATGACGCATGGCCTGAGTAGAGCAGTCATCGTCCGCTGTAGCCAGCAATTCAAATTCCAGCGGAACCTGATCCAAAATTAATGAATGGTAGCGCATAACTTCAAGGCCTCGCGCCTTTGACGTGCTTGGCCAACCAGATTTTGACATAAGGGCTTCCATTGTGGCCGATAATCTGAGCAAACTCTTCTTTCCAAACACAGGGCCTTGAGCATTCACTAGTTTGGACCCAAAATGAATACCTAGAGCCTGATGCCCAAGACATATTCCCAGCATGGGTTTAGAGTCACCGTACAAAGAAATAAAATCCAACAGCCAACCTGCTTCTTGGGGCGTACCCGGGCCAGGTCCAAGGATAGCAAGGTCCCAATGCTCCTCACGGACCCTAGCCATTGGTTCATCACATGAAAGCACTTGGCATTCATACCCTCCTTGCATAACCCACGCTTTTAGGTTGTACGTAAAGGAATCCCTGTTATCGATCAAAAGAAACTTTGCCACTCTTTAGTTAAATATTGCCCAAATAACTCTGCCAAGGCTAATCCACCAATCCGAACTAATGGGAAAGGTCGATTTTAACCAAACTTGAACAAATGGGATTTTTGCCGAAAAAAAGAAGGTAAGCGCAAGGATAGTCACCCACTTTGTGCCTGCTAAAAATGCACCTACCCACCGATTTACCAAATTCAAGCCCATTGCCTTGAATACAGAATTTAAAAAAGTGCTCAATGCTATGAATAGAAGTTGAATTCCGACCATAATTCCCGCCAAAAGTCCCCATTTCCATAGAAAAGATGAAGAATTGGACGCCGCTCCAACACCCCATTCAACCCAGCAATTTGTTTTCTGAATATACCAAACGGCTATCAAAGATAGAAAAAGGCCAAACCACTGGAAAAGGACTCCCACCAAACCGTTTTGGTATCCACGCCAAAAAGTCCATGCAAGGAATAACAAACAAATAAGATCACCTAATCGCATAAAGCCTGTTTTTCGTAAAGAAGACTACAGAAAGACGTTTACCTATCCTTTGACCATAAAATTAATCAAAATAGTTTTGACTTTCAGGGTTTACGTTGTTCAGGTTATCTTTCATCGCATTCCTTACTTTGTTGATTTAAAACTCTCAAAGAGGTAATGGTATCCACCTGAATTTCTTCAATCTCAGAAACCGGTATGGATAATCCTTTTTCTTTTTGACCAAAAGTCCTCTTATCCATCCGGGTAACCCCTTTTGGCTGACCAGCCTCGATCCAAGCACTCCACCACCAAGAGGCCACGTTATGGATCGAAGCGGATAATCTTTGGCCCATTAATCCGCCCAGACATTGATCGTAACACTGAACAAATTCCTTGGACTCCTTTCGTACCAAACGCGACCCTTGTTGAATTGGGGAAAATTGCCAAGGGATAGGCAGAGTCGTTCGACATCTCCGTTCACAGTCAAAAACACTCGCCAAGGGTGCAGAACTTTCCCGAATAATATCCCAAATCGACAAACGAACATCGGGTATCCATCGAGGACGTTTGAACGGTAGCAGCATTTGATCGATAAAATATTCAGGGATACGACTCTCCAATAAGGCATGAATCCCATGTTGTCCGGTAAATTGCCCATTATAATTGGAACACAAGTGCAGGGGAACGTGGGCATCTGCCAAATAATGTCCCAAATCCGCCGCATGACGGCAAACGGATTCTGCATCCCCCCGAACAAAAGCGTTCACCAAGCGACGATACACCGTGACCGTATGCCACGGTAATACCCCGTGTTCACGCAGGCTGTCTTCGTGATAACACCGAATTGCATCGCCCCAGTTCATGGGCATGCAATAGAAAACCGAATCCCCCCAATGGTCCAAATCAATGAAATGTCGAGCGGCTTCTTGTGGATCCCAAGCCCTCCTTTGGTCTGCTGCTACCGCTCGATCTCTTAACTCATCTTTGTACTGCAGCATATAACCCAAGAGGGGTTGTGGGAGTAAATACACGGCGGATTCGTTGATATAGCGATGAGCCATAAAACCCCATGCCCGGGCAGTTTCTGGGTTCGATATGAAGCAGATCACCAAACACAAACAGGTCAGCCATCGAGAGGCCATCCGCGCATGGCTTTCTCCTGAGAGAATTGTTTTGGAATAATTGCTTGGCTTTTTCACCCTTTGGCATCCATACAGGACGCAAATTGGTTCCTTAACCGACCCTGATCCGGTTACAAACGCTTAACATCCCATGCTGTCTTGCGCATGGGCTGAATCGCATGCGTTGATGCTGTTTAAATCTCGATGCGCAGGCGATTGATTCGCTTAATCGGACCCGGGCAATTGGATTCGTGGCATTGCACGCATTGGGCAACGACCGCATTGAAATGTTCGGGGGTTGGTTCACGGCCCACCCTCTCAAAGGCCTTATGATAATCGGAAGCCCGACGAAGGAAATCAGGGGTCACCACATTGGAATCGGTGGGCATTTGCTTTTCGAAGGGCATAGGGGCCCAGGCCGGTGGTGGACTGCTTTGAGCGGAATCGGATATCAAATAGGCTCTCATTGTTTCGGCTTGTATCAACATAGCGCGCATTGCTGCAGCCATGGGGGAAACTTTAGGCGATGCCAATTGAACAGCGCAGGCGGTATCCTCCTTGCTCGCGTTCCCGGATGGATTTTTGGAGTTTACCCAAAACCCAGAGCCTGAGTCAGAGCATGCCCCCATCAGGGCCAGTCCTCCAACCCAAATTGCCAAAAAAACGGTATAAACAACCGCCTTGGGAGCCATCACGGTGGTCACTATTTGCGCAACCGCACTCCGCTTGCTTCAAACACCAATTCCACCTCCGGTTCGGTGATCGCTGCGATTTCATCTTTGGTCTTGCCGGCATCTTCAGCATAATGCCGCAAAGCTTCAACCGATGTGGTGTCGTAGGTGGCCATGCCTTGCATGACAATTTTGGAACCTGCCGACTCCAAAGGCATGAAGAAAGCATAGTCCTTGAAACCTACCCTCAGCATTTGATCGTTCCCCATATCGAGCTTCATCCAACAACCCTTCTTCTGGCAACACTCTTGAATGGTGCCTGACAATTTGAACTCCGCCATGGTTTTGCCCTTCATTAATTCAGGAAGCTCGGAGACGTCCGTTGCGCCTTCTACCGTAATGGAATCCCCGAAATAGGTCCATTGGGAATCATCGGATTTGACCCCATTTTGGCAAGAAACCCCCGTCCACATCCCTAGAATTGAGAATAAAACAGCTTCGAGAGCCTTTTTTGAGATTTTTGTTCGAATATTCATTGGAAAATTTTATGCAAAATTAGGGTTATTTAAGCAAATTCCGTAAATTTGCGGTCTTTAAATCATCTAACACCCCCTCTCTATGGCCAATCACGCCTCTGCCATCAAGCGAATTAGACAAACCGCCGTTCGAAGACTGCGTAATCGTTACCAGCTCAAAACCACCAAAACCATGATCAAAAGGCTTAGGACCTTGACCATGGGCGAAGAAGCTCGGCAAATGCTGCCATCGGTCATCTCCCGCATTGACAAATTGGCCAAGAAGCATATTATTCACGCCAATAAAGCCGCGAGGCAGAAGTCCCAATTAGCTCGGAAAGTAGCCTCTTTGGGATAAGTTCTCTCAAATTTCTCGAATAAGTGTTTAAACCCGACTCTACCAAGAGTCGGGTTTTTTTTTGTGGATGATATGCCGACACGAACGCCCACAGGTTCCGAAACTGTTCAAAGCATCCCGGATCAAAGCATCAAAAGCCTGCCTGCTCAGCAACGTCCACGCGAGAAACTGCTACGCCATGGCCGGGAAAATTTGGAGAACCGGGAACTCCTGGCCATCCTGCTTGGAAACGGGACCGCTCACTGTTCGGCGCTTGCATTGGCAGGACAAATCCTGCAGATGTGCCGACATGACCTCAGAACCCTAGCCCAAATGCATGTACAGCAACTCTCCCAGCTCAGCGGTATAGGTCAGGCCAAGGCGATCAAAATTGCAGCGGCCATGGAATTGGGCAGAAGAGTATTCAGCCCCCCTACCGAAGACAAACCAACCATTCGAAGTTCTTCGGACTTGTTCGAATATTGCAAAAGTTTATTTATGAACAAAGGGCATGAAATCTTCGCAGTGGCCCTTTTGAATCAAGCCCATCGCCTTTTGGGGGTAGAGCAAATCAGCGAAGGTGGTATCAGTTTTACGGCGGCCGATCCGCGAATCATCCTCAAACTGGCATTGGATTACCGGGCCAGCAGCCTTATTCTTTTGCACAATCATCCTTCCGGCAATCTGCAACCAAGCGATGCCGATCGAGAACTCACTGCAAAGGTGGAATCTGCGGCAAAACTCCTGGACCTCCGAGTCCTTGACCATCTCATTTTTGCCCAGCATCGTTATTTGAGCTTTGCAGATCAAGGCATAATGCCTTCCGTAAATGGTCGCTCTCAACGTAATTTTACCTAAAGAACCAAACCTTCCAATGAATCGATATTCTATACAATTTTTGGCCATCGCTATTGTAGCGACCCTTTGGTCATTAGCCTCGCCATCGGCCTATGGTCAATTGACCCTGATTACATCGGACACGATGCGTATCAGCGGTTCTGCAACGCAGTTTGAATTGGTGGGCTACGGCCTTATTGCTAATACCGGGGCCACCCCACTGAATATCCGTTGGAAAAGAGTTGGCGTTCAATTGCCTTCAACTTGGACCTGCACTGTTTGCGATCTTAACAATTGCTTTCCACCCTTTGTCGATAGCGCAGACTTTGTGCTGCCGGCACGCGATACGGCCAATTTGGATGGGCACTTCTACCCGAATAATCAAGCGGGTTCAGGGTATCAACGAATTTCACTTCGGAATTTAGCCAATCCTACCGCCACACAGTTCATCACCTACATTGGCAGTACCCTGGGCAGTGGGCAATTCCAATTGACCCACACCGAGCATGAAATCGCCTGGCGACAGTTTGGGCAACAATTATGGATTTCTGTGCCGGACCACCTAATTGGGAACACCATGCAAATCGTGGACATGAGCGGCAAGGTTATGCGGTCCTCTGTTGTGACAGCATCCGTTCAAGCCTATGACCTTCAAGCCCTTCCTGCCGGTGTCTATCTTGCTCAATTGCCGAACGGCCCAAAGCGTACAGGGGTTTATCGCTTTTACGTACAGCCATAATCTTTGATTCCACTGGACGCTGGCATTCTTGCCCCGTCTTGCAGCGATATTGCCTTTAACGAATCGAGAGTCCGACTTCTTCCACAGAGGGTACGGGATTGATGCGCATATGTTGGTGAATTCTGAACCTGTACACCCCTTGCTTGCGGAATCGAAAATCACGCATCATGGTATCGCTTATCGTGTACACATCCCCCATTGCGCTTTGTCCCAACCAGCGTCCCTGCGGATCCGAAAGCATCGTTCTGGTCTGAACGACCATGGAATCGCCCTCAGGTCCGATCAGGTGACAAAGGGTATGCAAATTTCTGTACGGGTAATCGCCTGAATGCCTGAGGCGCAAAAGAATTTGACGCGGTCTTAGGGTATCGGTGTTATGGTAGGGGATGACAACGGCCGTCGAATGGGACCAAGATTGGTTCGCAATAGGCAACATCACCTCCAAATCAGCTTCCGGTTGGCAAGCCACGCCAAGGCCTGAGACCACGAAGAGCAACCACCCTGCCCGGAACATGTTCAATCTCATGAGGGATTGGGAGCAGATGCCTGAGTGCCGGGAGCGGCAGTAGGTTTGTTGCCTTTGTTGAAAGGCTTTTTGCGCTTTTTGCGATTGGAGGATTTACCCGAACGGTCAAAGCGGTTCAATCTCCCACCCTGGGTTACTTCATAATCCGGTTCGGCAGGAAGATCCGGCTTCTCTTCAGTTACCGAAAATCCAGAAAGGGATTCAATAGGAATACCCGCCTTGGATTTTTCTTGCAATTCGGCAACTTGCACTGCAGAAAGGGCCAACACAATTTGATCACCTCCGGCAGCGTCTCCTTTTCGGAGCTGAAACCACATGGTCTTTTTGAAAATATCGGTTTTGATGCAATCGTAGGTTCCTGATTTGGTCGTCAAAAAGCGAACACCTCGGGGAATATCCTTCAGCGCATCCATATAAGAATCCAGCTCGTAATTCAAGCAACATTTGAGGCGGCCGCATTGTCCCGAGAGTTTGGCTTGGTTGATCGAAAGCTGTTGATAACGTGCGGCATTAGAGGAAACCGGTTTAAAATCGGTTAGCCAAGTGCTGCAACATAATTCACGTCCGCATACCCCCAAACCTCCCAACCTAGCCGCTTCTTGGCGCGGGTTGATTTGACGCATCTCCACACGAGCCTGCAGAGTCTCCGCAAGTTTTCGGACCAATTCCCTAAAATCAATTCGCTGTTCAGCGGTATAATAAAGAAAAACCTTGGAGGCGTCGGCTTGAAATTCCGCATCGGTGACCTTCATGTTCAATCGCATATGTTCGACGACATTGCGAGCACGCATGATGACATCCAACTCGCGGGTTCGCAGTCCGTGGAGCCGTTCTCTTTCGGCTTCGTTGGCTTTGCGAAAAATCTTGCGGGTTTCCTGCGCTTCGGCAAGGGCATTGCGCTTTCGCATTTGGAGGCGAACCAACTCACCTTTGAGGGAGACCTGGCCCATATCGTATCCTGTTTTGGCTTCCACAACCACCCATTCGTTGGGGTACAACGGAGTCTTGGATGCGTTCACAAAAAACTCCTTACGGTTGGCCTTAAACCTCACCTCAACCCATTCAGGACCTGAGGCTGTACCGGCTTCCGCAGGCAAATCCGAAAGCCAATCATAGGCGTTGAACCGATTGCAGCCACCGCTTGCACAATGGCCTTGGCTACCACAACCCTGAGGGGTACAAGACCCACCACTGCAAGAACCGCATCCCATTTTGATATTCTTAGTCTACGCCCGAAGATACGGAGAAATCTTAGCGCGTCGGGAATTGAAGCAGGGACCCTTTGGGTAGCCGACGGGCAACCGGCACGGACGCTTTGGCCATGCGCCGTTTTTCGGAACTCAAAGCCTCCTGAAGATCAAAGTATAGGTTATGCAAGACCAAACGGATGTGCCCATTGCGTTCCATGCGGTATGCCGCCTTTTCCAAGGCAGATTGCATAGCTGTTAGCGCCAACGCACTCACAAAGGGCGAAAATTTGTACACAAATTCTTTCTCATCTTCCCGTAGGCTTCGAGGATCACGTTGAATCTCGCGGTATAAATAACATTCCCTCAGAACTTGCAAGCCGTAATCGAGCAGGGACTTCAACGCCTCCCTACCCAATTCGCTGTTTTGGTTCACCCATTTGATGGCTTCCGAGTGCAAGCCCGAATATGCAAGTCGCATGAAGCCAGTCCATCGTACGCTGTTCTCAAAGGGCTCTTCGTTCATCATGCTCATGGCCTTGTGGAAATTCCCTTCACATGCCAAGGCAGCCATGGCGGCTCTTTGTTCCTGAACATCCATTTCCATCAAAGCAAGGCGGATAGCCTCCGAGTCCATAGGCCCGACCCGAATCGTCCGTACACGGGAACGAATGGTCGTCAGAATTTGCTCAGGCTCCGCACTGACCAAAATAAAAACGGTCTGATCAGGTGGCTCTTCCAAAATTTTGAGCAATAAATTCCCTGCATCGCCAAGAAATTCCGCCAGCCATAAGATGGCCACCTTGTACCGACCCTCAAAAGCCGAAAGACCAAGCTTGGACAAAATTTGGTAACACTCAGCCCTGGAAATATTGGCCTGGCGATGATCGGCATTCATCGCCAATCGCCAATCTTCGAGCTCCATATGGGGTTTTTCCAAAAAAGCCCTTCGGAAATCCTGTATCCAATGATCAGTTGTGTTTTTGTCCGAGTCCCCGCCTTGGTTGACCACCGGAAAAACAAAGTGCAAATCCGGATGAACCAATTTGGAAACCTTAAAGCAAGCGGGGCAGGTACCGCAAGCATCGTTGTGCATGGGTTGATGACAAAGCAGAAGCGAGGCATAGGCCAAGGCCAGGGGCAGCTTCCCGCAACCTTCCGGGCCAGAAAGCAACAAGGCATGGGCAATTTTGCCCGAGGCATAGCCTGCCTGCAGCAAGCCTTTGACCCCTTGTTGACCCGGTATATCCTCAAAGCGCATTCTCAAAGTTAAGTTTTGCATTCTACCTTTCACCCCAACTATGGTGATCATCTTGCTCCGACACGCCAAAGCCGTTCAATCAACGGACGATCTCCCCGATTTCGAGAGGCCCCTGCGCCCCAAAGGGATCAAGCAATGCTCCGCTTTGGCCGAGGCCGTCCCTGATGTCCTCGAATTTACCGAAGGTATCCGCCCAAAAATTTGGTGCAGTCCTGCATTCCGTACTCGGCAAACCCTAGCCTACGGTTTGCCTTGGGCGCAAAGGAAGCCCAACATTGCCACCGAAGATCTACCTCGGTACCCGGACTGGTTGTACCTGGCTGAATCTCCACGGTACCAGCTCGAATTCCTCGCCGACGGTAACGATAGTCCCTTGATGATCATTGGGCATAACAATGGAATAAGTGATTGGGCTCATGAGCTCACAGGAGGCAAGGCATCGCCATTGGGTACCTGCCATTTCATCGTTTTGCGGCAAATTGGCGATCAACTTCCTGGATTATTCCAAACCGTCCACCGTTGGGAACCCCCCAAATTCACGGAGTAACATGCGCCATTCCGCCTTTATTTTCAGTTTAGCGGTCTGTGGCACTTCGGTTATCCCAAATGGAATTGCGAATGGAATAGCGGGTACGCTCTCTAATTTCCTAAGGCAGACGACTCCTTCGGATTCCAACCTAATCCAAGACGATTCGGTCCGACAAGGCCATAACAGCTGGTATGATAAACTAACCAACCTCGCTAATTCCAAGGTACTTCCATCCCCGGCATTTGGACGCTCACCCGAAACGGGAATCTTGGTTGGTGGCGGGGTCTTCTATGCAACACAACTCAACCAAGATCCTTTGGCAAGGAAATCGCAAATCAGTGTTGCCGGAGCCTATACCCAACGCAAACAATGGATTTTGACTCAATCGGGCTTGCTTTCGATTGGCAACGATCGTCACATTATTCAATGGAACTTGGGGTGGCGCAATTTCTTTGATCGCTATTACGGCCTTGAAACGGAGGTTAGCCCCGAGCATTTCATACCGTACCGCTTTGAAACCCTCAACCTTCATGCAACCCTGCTCACCCGTATCGCCCACAGTTCCCATTTCATTGGACCGGTTCTGCGCTTCAACAGCATGTACCATACGGCCTGGGAAGAAGATCCAACGACACGGCAATGGCAACGACCCCCCGGCTACGAGGGCCACTCGACCGTCGGATTGGGAGCGCGTTGGGTTCACGATACCCGCCTACAATTGATCAACCCCAGACAAGGACATTGGTACGAGTTTGCCTACCGCATGCACCCACGATGGTCCAACCTTAACCCTGCATACACCCAATGGAACCTCGACCTACGGCGATATCAACCCCTACGCAACCGGGCTAACCCCAAGGGGCCCTTGGACGATGTCGTTTGGGCCCATCGTATTTTTTTGCACAGTGCCGGCCAAGGTGTCTCTTTCAGGGAAATGCCTGCTTTAGGTGGCGATAATTTGTTACGAGGCTATTTCAGAGGTTACGCAAGGGGCCAACGCACGTGGGTTATCGAGAATGAACTTCGAGGAATGTGGGGCAAGCGTCTGGGATGGAACCTTTATTGGGGCGCGGGCCAAAGCGGGAACACTTGGGAATCCGTAGTCGAACGTATGCCTAGACAATCTTTGGGCGGTGGTTTGCGATTCCTGCCCAACCCTTCAGCCGGTACTTTGTTGAGAATCGATTACGCGCGGACCATCGATGGGCAGGTCGGCGTGTATTTTGAAGTCAACGAAGCGTTTTGAACCGAAATTTCTTCCTGAACTTTGCCTCAAACGAATACCATGATTTTTGAACATCAAGGCGTCCTTGTATCCAAAGACCTTTTGGACGAACATTTCGCCTGCTCCTTGGCCCATTGCAAAGGAGCTTGTTGCGAGGAAGGTGATCTCGGCGCTCCACTCGAAGAGGAGGAACTGGGTATTCTCCAAAGGAACCTTGATCAAATACTGCCATACCTACCCCAAGAGGCCGTCGATCAAATCCGAAATCAGGGCTTCTTTGAAAGGGATCCTGATGGCGAGCCGGTTACCCAAACCTTGGGAGGACGGGCCTGTGTTTTTGCCTGCAAAGACGGCTCCGGTCTATGGAAATGCGGGATTGAAGAATCTTGGAAACAAGGGCAATCGGATTTTCGGAAGCCGATTTCATGCCACCTCTATCCTGTTCGCGTTCAGAAATTGAATGCAGGAGAGGCTTTGCAATACCACCGTTGGGACATATGCGCTTCTGCATGCAATCCCCAAGGCGGAGGAAAGATGCCCATCTATCAATTCGTCAAAGACGCCTTAATTAGGCGTTACGGTCAGGCCTGGTACGATGAATTGAATACCCTGGCATCAATCCTTCCAGATCAAGGTTAAATTCCCCTTGAGTTTGTAAAGATTGTTGTCAGCGCCTCTGAACTGCACTTGATAGATGTAAGTGTCTTGCAGAGCTCTTTCCCCGGACTCATCCTGGGTTTCCCCCACATAGCCTTTCCAGCCCAAGTCCCTATTCTTAGTTTCTAAAATAACCTTTCCCCAACGATTAATAATTTTAAGGAAATAACTGCTGTCACCCGCAATGTTATAATTAAAAGCCGGGCGGAATTCGCCGTTGGAGCCTGTAGAGCCACCCAAAATTCCTGTTGGCGCAAAAATCCTGGGTTCCTGCCGTAGGCGAACTTTGTTGGAAGCACTCCGACCCACAAATTCCCAGGGGTTATCCCTCTCAACGGCGACCACATAATAATCAAACAACCCTTCGTCCGTTGGCAAATTGTCAACCCGATCACCGTATTCATACAAAGGCTTCCAAATAGGCAAAATACCTGTTTTACGAAGCGGCAATGCCGTGTAATTCGCTAATCCTCCCGTAAAAACCACGTCACGGTAGACCGTAAAGCTGTCCACAATCCCCCCCCTGTTACGCGCTCTTGGAAGGCTATCATAACTTAGGTAATGCACCAATCGATCCCATAACAAAATATTGGTATAGTTATCCGGTAAACCTGCACGAATCTGTAGGCAGGAAAATTCATTGGAGGTATCCGAAATCAAATAGCAAACGTCATAGACATGTACCTTGTAGGTATATATAACCTCTTGCGGCCTCCTAGCGGAATTGTCCGTGTAGGTGTACAGCCAATAAGCGCCCGCTGATCCTGATGCAGCTGTCGGTGAGGTAAGGGTATCTATAAACCGGTAGTTGCCATTCTCCCCGTCCTTGCGATAAAGCTCCAAACGCCCAATCGAGGCATCTTGCGGAATATTGAACCGAATATTGACTTTGTCAAAGGTAACCGTATCCACAGAGGCTGACTCGATACAGGAAAACAGCGGTTTGGGGACATCGTACAAAGCCGTATCCATATTCGAAAACGACTCATAACCCCTTTGGTTGTGGGCAACCAAAAAGTAACGGTAGGTTTTACCTAATTCAAGAGCCGTATCGATGTCATCATACGAACTCCCGGTGACCGTATCCAAAAGTTGCCACGGGAGGTCAGGATCCTCTCTTCGATAAACCAAATAATAGAGTAAATCATTCCAACCCTCGTATTCGCGCCAAGACAAATTGATTTTGTTTAGGCAAGGATCCGCGACCGCTTCCACATTCACCACCCGATGTTCTCCGGACCTTTCTCCCGGGTTTAAACAGGTATCCAAAGCATTGAGGATGATTGCCTGAAAATTGGGGTCTGATGCACTAAGACCCACAAAACCCTGGAAGGTGGAATCCAACTCCAGGGTGGTGCCGTTTCGATTCGTTAAGGTAGCTAAGGGCAAAGAGCCAGGAACCACTGGGAAAAACCTCAACTCCACAAAATCCCGCAGCGTATCCACTTCCGGATACCAGGCAATTTGCAGGGTATCCCCTATTCCACTGGTATCTACCGAAACATACTTTATCCTCAAAGCATCAGGTAAAATAAAGCGAGCTCCAATCCAGCGACTCCAATAAATCGCTCCAGCAAAGCCTGTGCCGTTATCATAAACACCAACCCGATAATTCAAAGAATCGTTGCAGAATAAAAAGGGCAATGTTGAATCAATTCTTGGAATTCCGCTGACAACCTTGAGTGAATCCCATGCAAAGGCCATTGGCCAGCGCTCTTGAATTTGAGTGGTATCCAACAGGTACTGTCGATTTGCAATTCCCATGGTATCCCAAACAAGCACGCCTCGAAGATTAGGTTTGTCATTGGTGTAGTTTCCTCCCAAGGTTTTGATTACGATACTCTCACTAAAACGAAGATTGATATCACAACCGCTTAGGGTGAGGATCTTGTAGTAATAATTCCTGTCCCTCAACCGCAATGTAGGATCGGTATCCTCAAAGGTATTGGCAAAAGGGTCGGTAATGGAACCGTTTGGAACCGAAATCCAAGGGCCATTGGGGAATTCACTGCGGTAAACTTGATACGAATTAAAGGAGTTTAAACGACGGTTCACCGATTTCGCTTTGAGTTGTGCCGCATTCAAACCTCGCCCGTCTAAAATATTGTTAAGACTATCCAGCGGATCCACCGTGACCGTATCGATTCGCGATTTGAAATACAAACGTACCCGATCATTTTCATCGCCTACCGAGACAGCCACAAACTCGGGCTCAGGCAGTGGCGGCAAATTGCGCATTCGAATATTAAAAATCCTAGGCTGCTTACCAAAAAGCGGGGGAGTGACATCCGCGGCCGTCACCAGAAAGGGAATAAGCCGACTGTGGTTGTAGCAAGCGTTCCGAAAGACTGTATCGCAACGCGAAACCCAGCCTAATCGCAAAGAGGTTGAATTGATCGCGCTGTAACCGTAACCAATACTTATGCCGTTAGGCGCAATTTGGTCGGATGGCAGGTCCGTTCTCCCCGGGGAGAAGGGTATCGTTACGGTAGTGGAAGAAACTGCCGGGCTGGGTGTACCTGTCCCCGACGCCGTAGCCAAGGTCATGAAGGGGCTCTTGATTCCTATCGAAAGATAATTATCAGTGCCTGGGGGCAATCCAAAAGGAACGTCGTCGCCGATCAACAGATTCTGATTGACCGTATCCTCCACATAATATTCACGCAAAAAACGAGTGTTGCTTGCAAAATAAGGAGGCTTTTGATTCTCCAAGAAAGGAGGTATTCGACCACTTGTGGGTCTTTGAATTACATCGGTAACAAATTCTCGGTAAACCTCGGATAACAACGAATTACATCTCCAACTGCGCACGGTAATTCCCCAATGGTACCGCGAGGCGGTTTGTCCCCCAAATCGTATCAACGGCTTGAAGCTAAACTCCCCAGTCAATGGGTTAAGATTGAAAAGCCCTGACGGGCTAACCGATGAATTGAAAGCTGCACTTGCATCGTAGGCCGATGATCGGGGTGCCGCTGTATCGTAAATGGGTCCGCCCAAATGATAACTCACTGAATCATAGAAATTCCCTTCCACCGCAAAATTTGCCACGGTCACGGAATCCGATACAAACGAATTGGGGTTGGCAATGAACATGGCGTTCGGATCGTTGTAAAAAATTGGGGTAGAATCGCAAAGAAATTGAGGACGTAATCCCGCAAAGCCAAACATTTTGACCGCCAAGCGGGCCACCGGCCCCACCGCTCCTGCATTCAAATTGTCCGCTGGATCAATGGTAAACAAACCCCTGGACAAAAGTCCACCAGGGATACCGCCGACCACAGACCTTGCTTCTGAAACGTGCGGTACAAAAAAAGTATAACCGCTGGCGGGAACCGTAACAGGATCCAAATCAATCACTCCTCTAAAGACCATGCGCCATACATTCTTGATCACCGAACCAGGACTGTTGCAGTTACCTGCGGGTATCGGTGTAATCCTGGGAAAAGAGGAGTCGGCAATGCTATAACATTCTACCGGTTGGAATCGAAGCCAACCCTTTTGAATAATGGTATCGGACCACGGGGTTCGGTAGGTTTGATAAAGGACCAGAGAATCCCGAAACGGCCGTACCCTAAGGGTGCCCCCAATGGTTACTGTATCGGGGCAGGTCACATAAACCCCAGCCGTAAATTCAAACTGCCCACTCCCGCCAAGGCAACGGTAGGTAAGATCCCCGCCACGAAAGGCTTGGGCATTACCCCATAATGTGGCCAACATGAACCCAACGAAAGAAAACGCAAATACTGCGATAGTTTTTACTGTATGCCTCATTGCCTAGTTAATAGAATACTCTGGATAGAATTATTTGTTGCGGATCAAAACAACGGAGGAATTAAGATTGTAAACCTTCTCGTCTCTCCCTGTAAAGATGACACGGTACACATAGGTGTCTTGAGGAACAGGATCGCCGTTCATGTTGGTTCCATCCCATGATCCAAAAACATCATTGGTCTCATATTGCAATTGACCCCAACGGTTGTACAATTCTAGTTTGAATTCTTTGTTGGGATCTAAGAAGAAGCCAATAGGCTTGAACAAACCATTGATTCCAGAACCTGGCACAAAGGCTGTTGGTAAGAATAACCTTGGGGGATGAATAATGTTGAAAACATTGGAATAAATTTCCTCTTGGGTAAAATCCTCAAGATTAGGATCAACCTCTAAAGCCTTTACATAGTATTGGTATCTACCCAAAGCCCGGTAGGTGACATCCGCAGGATCTTGGGGAATGGTGTCGACCCATTGCCGTTGCACGGGGCTTGAGATAGTGGCCACAGGAACAAAGGATCTGTTCCGGTTCACCGCTGAATCATCCCTCAACAAAACATATCCGGCAATTCCCTCAGGCCAGGTATGCTCCACCTGCCAACGCAAGGCAGTTCCTGATTTAGGATAAATCCGTGGTTCCACCTCCCCTGTCAAAAAGAGATTGGAGAATATTCCCGAGGTATCAATGCTAATTCCGCAAACATCCTGGACAATCATGCGGTACTGATAGACCTCACGATCCGGTTTAGCAGTCGAATCAACATAATTAATTGTAGGAACGCCGGTACTTAGGTCCAAATCATTAACCCTAAAGGTGTCGATGGTGGAAAAATCGCGGTCAGCAATACGCCTTTGCAATACAAAATATTCCGCAATTTCAACCGGATTGAAAATGTATTTCAAATGCAAATAGCCGCTGGTGGTGTCGATTGAAATACGACGGATATGGTTATAGCGCACCACCGGATTATCCACCGTATCGCATGCTGCTATGGACAGGGAAGTCAAGCCTGACGCGTGGACCGCCTCGATTCGATAACAATAGGTATTTCCGTTGGGGAGATCGGAACGATCAATGTACCGATTCAGGCTATCGTAAGGGGCCGGGGATATGGAGTCAATCAACACAAACCCAGTAGCCGCAGCCGGTTCAGCTCGGTAAATTCGATATTTCAGCAGTCCTGGGTACCAACGGTAATAGTGATTCCATAGCACATGCATCCCCCTTTGGAGGCTGCAATACACGTACTCTGTGTAATTGTACATGGTATTGTGGTAGTTGGAGGTATCGTAAGAGCCCAAGGTAAGCCTGCAAGAATCCTCCCCCGCAACGGTCAACCATACAGGCCTAGCGTAGGGATCGCAGGCCGGATCGTACAGAAGAAACGATGTACTGTCGTACCCCCAATGCTGAGCAATGGAATCCGCCAGGGAGGAACTGGAATCTACCACGTTATAGATGTTATAACCACCAAGCGCCCGCGATGGACCCGCAACCCAATTCATGTGAATTCCAAATTGTCCCGTACCGTTCGGCAAGGTATCCACCGATACCCTTTGGAGGCGAACCGGTTGAATCGGGTTTTGTTGCCTTAATGCTAAATTGGGGGTTGTACTCCAGTAAACCGTCCCGTTGACATCCGGTAAACCTGCCCTGAACAAAATCGTGTCTTGGCAGGGAATGTTGGTGGTCTCGCGGTACACATAAGGCAAATTCCCTGTGGCCTCAAAGGTGTCCACATTTAACCAAACCCCTGGGGCCGTAAAAGTGGATTGCTTTTGGATATAGTAACGAGGCAAACAATTGGCCGGTATGTACGGATTTCTGGTCCGCATGGAATCCCAATTGAAGGTACTTTGTACCGAGAAGATGTTATAAACAACCTCGCCCCGGATCGTCTTGAGGCTGTCGGAAATATATTCGACCGAATCACAACGAGAAACGACCCCAACCCGGTACATGTAGTCGAAGTCGGTTAGGTTGAGGCTAGGGGTAGCATCCACAATTTTGCTGGAATCCACCACCAACAAGGAATCAACTTTCTCCCAATTTCCAGCCAAAGCCCCCGTGTATCGGTCCAAGGCTCTACGGTACAATCGGTAGGCCTTGAAAGAATATTTGCGCCTTGCGACGGACTTGGCTCGTTGATAGGCTGCGGTCTGCGTGCTATAATTCAAGATATCCAAAGGATCGATGGTCACCGTATCAATTAACGCCCCCAGGCTCGAGCCGGAAGGTGGACCACCCAATGGATTATCCCAATAAATAGTCACCGAGTCATTGGTAGGAGAAACGGAAACACCACGCAGTTTAACGGTACCCAATTCACGCACATTCATGAGCTTGTAGGTATAAACCCTGGAGTCTCTACCTTCGATCGGGCAATTGTCATCAAACGCATTGATCTGAAATTTGTTACTCGAATTCTGAACCCCGCATACCCCAAGGCTCTTGGGCAGGTTCGAACAATCCGTAGCCCAAACGAGTTTAACACCGCTTTGCACCAGCCCGGAGAAACCATTCCCCGCCGGTGTTCCGTTCCCGTAATTGATGGTGTTGATGGGAACGGCTGGCGGATTGGGTGGCAACGAATTATCGGTTATACGCTGCAATCGTGCACAGGGTGGCTGGGCACAGTTGTTGAGGGCAGGGAAATTGGTTGCCAACTGACTTCCTCGAACGAAGACATTGACCGTTTGTTGGATCGGTACCCAAGTGGATGGATTGTTGGGATTTCCAGAAAGGGACGGAAAAGGATCGGCTACATTGATGAAGCTTTCGATAGTATCCCCCGCATAGAATGTCCCCTCGAATGTGGGAATCCCGCTAATGGCAGGAAACGGTGATTCGATAATCGGAGGTCGCTGACTGAAAATACCCCCCAAAGGACCGCTTGGGTTAAAGACCGGTGGAGAAACGGGGGGATTGGGCAGAATCTTCAGGCTGAAGTCCCTATAAACCTCGGCGATCTTCTGCCCGCAGCGGTACGCCGATACCTTGATAATGGTGACAAACGTACCTTGTGTTGTAGGCTTGTACACAATTTCTCCGGTGGTCAAATTAATCGGGAAATTTGTGGCACTCACCAAAGGCGGTCCGAGCAAACCAGGCAAGGGATTACCCTGACTGTATCCGTTGTTATAGGAATAGGGTGCGGTAGGTGAGGTACCCAACGGAAAATCGATGCCAAATGAAGTGCTGTCAAGGTCTGCATCAAAGGCCAGCGACTGCAAATAAATAGTATCGATTGGGTTAAGGGTCGAAAAGGCCGTGGGGTCCGTCGCGAATTCAGGAGATTTGTCGCAAAGCTGAGCAGGGGTAAGCGTAACATTGGTTATTGGATCGCGGTATGGGAACATTTTGACCACCAACGTCTGGCTACCGTTGGACGCGGTGCTGTTGTTGATTTCTGGTCGGCAACACGGTATCCCGTTTCCGGTTTGGGTGGTATGAAAGGTATATCCAGCAGGAGGTGCGGGGCCAAGAGCGGAAAGGTCCACAATCCCTCTGAAAATATATCGGGCTACCGAGCCTTGATTCTGATTGGAGGCATTGGCAGGGGGGTTGCAACTTAGGTAATTGTTCCCTGGACATCGGGGGGAGATATCTTCCGGAGAACCCGGCAAAATTGGTAAATTGGTTGTCCCATGAGGTCCCTGCAGGGCCAAGGCCGTTTGAGACCATGGAATACCAGCGCAGTCACGGTAAACTTTGATGGTGAATTCAAAGAGACCGCCCCCCAAACATTTGTAAGAAATTTCACCACCTAGAATGTGAGAGGCCTGGACATCGGGTACCGCTAACCAAGTAAGTGTCAGTAGCAACGCCGAAATCAACCAACCCTTAAAATTCGACATCATAAGAAATTTTATTAAAGGCTCAAAATACAAAAGAAAGAAGGCCCGCGGAATCGGGCATACCGAATTTAGTCCGTTTTAATGCCCATAGTGTTTGGGTTATCCTTCGACCTTTTCCATCCACCGGGAATATTCCACGTATCGCAAGGCTGTTTGTTGCATGGACAACAATTGTTCCGGACTTACCTTTTTGACGGCCTTTGCGGGAATTCCCGCATAGATATATCCGGGTTCACAACGAAAGTTCTCAAGGACAACCGCTCCAGCGGCCACGATGCAGCCCTTTTCCACCACGGCATGATCCATCACGATGGCACCCATGCCGATCAAAACATCATCCTCGATGGTGCAACCGTGCACAATGGCACGGTGGCCGATACTGACCCCGGAGCCTATCTGGGTGGCCGCCTTGCGGTAGGTGCAATGAACTACCGCACCGTCTTGGATATTGGTGCGGTCACCGATCCTTATGGAGTGAACATCCCCGCGAATCACGGCCTGAAACCACACCGTGCAAGCATCCCCCAAGATGACATCTCCCGTCAGGGTTGCGTTGGGGGCGATGAAGCAATCCTTACCCCAGGTTGGACGCAGTCCATTTACCGAAACGATGAGGGGCGATTGCCCGGAGGCAGGTACAGCAAATTGGCTCATGGTGATACGATTGAAACAATCATGTACAATTTCGGAAATAAAGTTGATCAACAAAGAAAGGACACAAGGTCTTGAGCCCGAAATTTAAAGCATGGATTCTTCGTTGACATTGCCCACCTACACACGTTCTGAATTGGCCCTGCGAAACGGGCAAGACCGTCCTGAAATCTGGATCGCCTGGGAAGGGAAAATCTTCGATGTCACCGAGAGCCGCCTCTGGAGGAACGGCAAGCATTATGAACATTGGGCCGGGCAAGATCTGACCGAAGAACTGGCCGACAGCCCTCATGGTCGTCGAGTTTTTGACGGGCGCGTACCGATTGGAATTTTGGAAAAAAAAGAGAGCTGCTGACCCCATAGGGTCTGCTAATCAGCTGATATTCTGGGATATTTTGGTGATGGTTTAGGAGGCCACCAAGGCTTCCATATCCGCATCCACGAGAATACGGCCGCAATGCTCGCACACGGTGATCTTTTTGCGGAGGCGGATATCCATCTGACGTTGGGGTGGAATATGATTGAAACAACCACCGCAAGCATCTCGTTGAACACTCACGACGGCCAAGCCGTTCCGGGCATTTCTACGAATACGTTGGTAAGCCGAAAGCAACCTCGTTTCAATTTTCTTGGTCGCTTTTTCCGCCTCTTTGTGGAGGTTTTTTTCTTCTTCTTCGGTCTCGGCAATGATGCTGCCCAATTCTGTTCGCTTGAGTTCCAAATCATTTCTTCGGCCATCCAGCTGTTGGGTCAAATTCTGCAAATCCAAAGCACGGGCATCCACTTGATGCTCGAATTCTTTGATTTTTTTCTCGACAATCTGTATTTCGAGGGATTGAATCTCGATTTCCTTGCTTAGTGCATCAAATTCTCGGCTGTTTTTGACCCCCATGATTTGGGTTTCATAGCGATTCTTGTGCTTTTTGGCTTCTTCGAGGCCAGCCTTTTTCTCCTCAATTAATTGCTTGATTTGCTCAATTTCTTCATTTTGACGCTCCAACCTGGTCTCCATTCCGGCGACCTCGTCCTCTAAATCTTGTACTTCCATTGGCAGTTCCCCCCGGTAGGTCCGAAGGCGATCGATTTCGGACTCAATGTTCTGAAGCTTGAACAGGTTGATAAGTTTGGTTTCGACGCTATGATCCATAATTTTCGTTTCGTAAAGAGAAATATTGAGCTGGGTTCTGCAAACTGTTAGTTTGAAGGACGGCAAAGGTACTGAAAAAGGGTTGAATTATGGCTTGAATCCGTTTGATGGCAGGAATTTCTGTTTCGGCATGGCCGGCCTCAATGAGCAGCATTTCATCCCCGGCATCCAAAAAATGATGGTGCTTGATTTCGGAGGTAATGAAAGCTTGCGCCCCGGCGCTTTTGGCTTTGGGCCATAAATCAGCGCCAGCGCCCCCGCAATACGCAATTCGACCTATGTTTCGGGGAGATATTGTTGAATTTGCAACTAGATTGGAATGGCGCAACGGGCAACCTAAGGTCTTGCCTACCAGAGCCAGGAAATCCTGGGCCTGCATGGTCTGGGGCAGATCCCCTACCACTCCTAATCCAAACGAAGGCGCCGATTGCTCCAAGGAAATTAGTTGATAGGCTACTTCTTCGTAGGGGTGAGCCCGCTTCATGGCTTCCACCACCCTTTGCACTTTCCAAGACTCCAAAACCACCTCCATACGAATTTCTTCCACCGTTTCTCTTTGATTCATTGAGCCCAAAACAGGGTTAGCCCCCTCCAACGGGATAAAGGTGCCCGTGCCTTGCACTCCAAAACTGGCTTCCCCGTAATTCCCCAAGACCCCTGCTCCAGCCTCAAAAAGGGCAGAGCGAACGAATTCGGCATGCGCTAAAGGTACATAGACGACCAATTGCCTCAAAGGGGCCTTCAAGGGTTCCAAGGCTTGCCGATTCACCAAACCCCAAGCATCGGCCACAACCCCGTTCACCCCAGTAGGCATGGCATCCAAATTGGTATGGGCCGCGTAAGCACAAAGACCTTTTTCAAGCAACAGGTGGACTAAACGCTCCACACGGGTTCCCTCCCCCAACCTGTGCAATGGATGAAAAAGCAAGGGGTGATGGGTCACCAACAAGTTGCAGCCCCTTTGTTCGGCCTCATCAATCATGGCCTCGTTCACATCCAGGCCCACCATGATCCCTAGAAGTTCTCTGCTCGTACGGCCGCATTGAAAACCGCATGCATCATAGGCTTGCTGCATTCCCAGAGGGAAGGCTCGATCAAGAATTTGAACGGCGTCGGCAATTTGCATCGTTTAGCGTTAGAGTGTTTAGCCTTAGAGTGTTTAGCCTTAGGATTAGATTTCAAGTGAACCCCGTATAAAGTCCATCAAGCCAAACAATCAAAAATAAACCAACCCCTTACTTTTGCGAAAAGAAATCGTTTCGACTGAAACCACCCCTTGAAATTACCATCTCTCTCTCGTATTCCGGATCAAGTCTGGCTCAGGCCCTTCTTATGGCCCTTATCCCAAGGGTACGGGCTCGTTACTTTTTTGAGAAACCTGGCCTACGATCGTGGTTGGCTGAAATCCCATGTCCCGGACCTCCCCTTGGTTTGTATCGGAAATATCAATGCAGGGGGCTCGGGCAAAACCCCGCATACCGAACTCGTTGCGGCTTATCTCTATGAGGTCCTTGGTCCTGTCGCCATCCTGTCCAGAGGTTACGGAAGGCAAAGCCGCGGTTTCCATTTGGCGAGTCCCACCGACGGCCCGGACATCTTGGGCGATGAAGCCCATATGCTGCACGCCAAATTACCCTTCATCCCCTTGGCGGTCTGCGAAGATCGTTTGAAGGGGATCGAACAATTGCAGGCGGCCCATCCCGAAATCAAGGCGGTGATCATGGATGACGGATTTCAACACCGCAGGGTACGGCCCCATTGGAATATTGTGTTGAGCGATTACGGCAAACCTTTCTTTGACGATGCCTTGCTACCGCTGGGGGGATTGCGCGAATACCAAAGCGCCTACCGTCGAGCGGATATGATCATTTTCACCAAATGCCCTCCTTCGATTCGGCTCTACGACCGAAAATATTATGGGGGACGTATTGCGGATTTCCCTGCAGAACGGATTCTCTACTCCTCATTGATCCATTTGGACCCCATTTTCATGGAACCCTTTGAGCAAGACCTACTGAAACCGGAGGGCCATTATTTGTTGGTTACAGGAATTGCGAACACAGATTTATTATGCGAACACCTGAACAACAGCGGGTTGATCTATAAACATCTCGCCTACCCTGATCATGTGGACTATAGCCAAGAGGTTTTGACCGAAATCCAAGTCGCTTTTGCCAATTTGCATAGCCCCATCAAGGCAATATTGACCACCGAGAAAGATTTTGTGAAACTGGCCTCGAATCCCATGTTTTTTATACAGAACCGGATGCCATTGGCCTATATACCCATCGAAATTGATTTCCAAGAGCGCGATCGCAAACAACTGCAGGTGCATTTGAACAATTTTGCCGAGAAATGCCGAGAACGATACTGATTATCAGCAGATTCATTGCCCAAAGGGCTTGGCTCATGGCAGGGGTTACCCTCTTGGAGCTCTCCGATTCCTCAGCTCAATCCTTATCAGCCACCGCATCAACTCCGCGAATAACTTGGTCCGCCCAAGAGTTGACGGGCTTTATGATGGACAGCAGCCTATTCCACAAGTGGATACGTGATCTTGACACCTTGGATCGCGATACCTCCGCGATTTTTGCCAAAATGGTGCAACCAAGCATTGCCAACGGAGGCCAAGAGATCAATACCGGCGGGGTAGGCTATCCTGCCTATGCCTTATGGTGGAATCCCACGAACAGGCTTTCCTCAATGAACCATCACGGAATTTTCAGCGGCTCCATGCATCCACGTCATGCCTACTATTTTCCAAAAATTCCGCTGACCCGCGTTGAGTTTCAAGCAGGAGGTAACAATTTACAAATCCTTCAACTGAACCATCACCAGCAGATTGGGCCTACCCTCAGCGCTGGCATACAATTTCGGAGCATTACCCACGACGGATTCCTTCAACGATCAGGGTCCAATTTCCGAAACTCCGACCTGTACCTGGTCGGTAGCCTTCGACCAGGCCGACATTTCATGACGGCTACCTACCAGGCTTTATCGGCGGAACTCAGCGAAAATGGAGGGATCGCTTCCCCCGGTCTTCCGTCCGCTTCCGGTTACAACCCATTGAATTTGAACATTCAACTTCGCAATGCGAATTCCATGCACCAAGAGGAATGCTGGAGCCTCGAAAATCGCTGGTCATGGCGGGCTCATCAGCCCCAAGCCCCGCGCTTGGTGCACCTTCTGCGCAAGGAAACACAACGCTGGAAATTTGCCGATGAGGCTATCGCCAACAATTTGGCTTTTTATCCAAGTGCGTCCGACCTCAAGGATAGCAGCTCCGCCAAAGACAGCCTTAGGCAATCCACCTGGACCCATCGATTGGGGATGGAGCACCAATTCTCCTCGGGGCATTTGTTGCAATACGGATTGGAATTATCGCACCTAAATTATTACAGTGGATTAACCCACCCCGCTGCGAATCTTGAACCTAGCAACGCCCTTCGTTCCGATTTCGGATGGTTGGCCTATGGTCGATGGGAATCTCAACGTCAAGGCCTGTGGGTGGATTGGCGTCAGGGTTTCTACCATAGCTATTTGCCGCTGATGAGCGCTTTGAAAATAGGCTGGCAAGCGAGCGTATCCCCCGAGGGGCTGGACAGCGCTGATGCACGAAACAAGACTATCCCCAAACGATTCCTGAACAGGGTCACCTTGGAAGCCTTTGTGGATCCACCAACCTATGCCCAACGATGGATGATCACCAATTCTACGGACTGGAACTTACCGGAATTGCAAGCCGCACAAGGAATTATACTCAGCTCCGAAGGGGGACAACCGGGCCAGGCTTTAGGGCATTGGACACTTCGGGTGGGGTTGATGCGTAACTTAATTGGTCTGGGTATTGTAACAACAGACAGCATATCCTTGCAATTCGGCTCCGGGATACGCAGCCTCCTGATGTCCAACAACCGAGAGGCCGTCGCCTACTTGGGCCTGCGTGCCAAGGGCAGGGTGCAGACCGGCTCCTTGGGGCAAATCCAATGGTCCTGGAATTACCATCATTTGTGGCAATGGTCCAACAACCCCACCTGGGTTCCGTTGCCACTATGGTCTTGTGATGATTGGCTTTATATTCAACGACGTACTTTGGCAGGATGGACGTGGTTGGCGGGCCTTGCCCTTCGTTACCAAACCCCCTTTGTGGCGCCGCATTACCGTCCCGAATTGGGCATGTGGACATTGGCGATGCCAACATGGGAAGGTAACCAGGTGAATACTGTGAGCGGGAATTATCCATGGATTGACCTCCTTGCAGGGATCAGGGTGCAGAAAACCTTGCTCTATGTTCGCTGGGAACATGCCAACATGGGTTGGCCCGCCCAAATTGGTCAATGGGTCCCCGGTTATCCGTTGGGGGACCGAAGACTGCGTTTCGGTTTGGATTGGAAATTCCTGGATTGAAATGCCTTCAAGAGACAAGGCTTAGGTTTTCTGTTTCTTTTTCTTGGCGGCAGGAAAAAGAATATTGTTAAGGATGAGTCGGTATCCCGGGGAATTGGGATGCATGCTCAATTCGGTGGGAGGCTCGCCGACCAGATGTTGGTAATCTTCCGGGTCATGCCCCCCGTAAAAGGTCCACGTGCCTTTACCGAAATTACCGTGAATATAGCGAGCCTCGTGCAGGCTCTTGGTTTCGCCCATGATGAGGACCTCCGGTTTGATCAAATCCTTGTTGAAAGCGGTGGTTTGCCCCATGAATCCTTTGATCACCTGCTGATGGTTTTGGCATAGCATCGTGGGCACCACGTCCCATTTGGCCGAAAAATCAAAGAGGGCAAAGAAATCTTCGTTTTCGGCCATGGGGCCTCTGGTATTGGTCACATCGATATCCGAAAATTCGTACTCCAAAGGATTGGGAGTTAAGGTAAAATCCTTGAAAGCAAAACATTGATCGTAATCCAGGCGGGATGAGGCCGAAGGGGCTGCGGGATCTCCGTCGTACATGGACTCGCAGATGTCCACCCCTATGGCAGAAAGGGCGATATCGTAGGAATCCGTTGCCGAACACATGGCAAACAAAAAGCCTCCCCCAGCCACAAATTCTCGAATTCGCTGAGCAACCGAAGACTTCAACTGGGATACCTTGGTGAATCCCCTGCTCAAGGCGGTTCGTTCGGCCTCTGCAACTTCAGCCTGGTACCATGCCGCGTTTCGGTACGCAAAATAAAATCGCCCAAATTGCCCGGTGAAGTCTTCATGGTGAAGATGCAGCCAATCGTACATCGGCAATTTGCCATCAAGGACCTCCGGATCGTAAACCTTGTCGTAGGGTATCTCCGCATACGTCAAAGCCATGGTCACGGCATCATCCCAAGGCTGTTTAGTAGGCGGGGTGTACACCGCAATGCGCGGAGCCTTCTCCAACTTGACCAATTCCATATTGACCGCCGGATCCTGAATTTCCGCAAGAATCCCTGCATAGGTGTTCTCAGCAATGACCTCGTAACTAATTCCACGCAATCTGCATTCCGCCTCTAAACCCATTTGGTGGGCCATTGCGAAACTCCCACCCCTGTAGTTCAAGAGCCACTGGGACTCTATACCCTTGCTGATGGCCCAATAGGCGACTCCGTACGATTTGAGGTGGTCCTTCTGTCCTTGAT
>Ga0194117_10000571_pt1 | contig 47786 bp, 43 predicted proteins | sample TA2MahsurfametaG_FD_160579 | JGI IMG/M metagenome (GOLD analysis project Ga0194117, IMG submission 160579) | Freshwater microbial communities from Lake Tanganyika, Tanzania - TA2015009 Mahale N1 surface | ecosystem: Environmental > Aquatic > Freshwater > Lake | place: Tanzania: Lake Tanganyika... | reverse complement strand
CCCCATCTTTTGAGGAAATGTCTGGCAAGGAAGACATTGGAAATATCGTCGCCTTAAAATTATTTGGAAAAAGTTTTGGAGGAGTTTTTTCTGCAATTTTCTCATTTGCTTTATTTAGTACCATGAGTGCCATGATTATTGCAGGTCCTAGGGTATCAGAACAAATTGGGCAAGATTTTTCATTTTTCAAGAAAATATCTATCAAAAATAATAACGGGATACCGGTTTATGCAATTCTCTTACAGGCCTTAATTTCTATAGTTTTGGTTCTTTTTTCTACATTCCAAGAACTTATTCAAACCTTAGGATTAACTCTCTCTTTTTTCGCTCTTTTAACAGTTATTGGAATTTTTATTATTCGTAAAAAATATCCTCATGACGCTAGTCCCGTTAAAACCTGGGGTTACCCTTTTACCCCTATCCTTTTCATTTTAGCGACTATTTGGATGATAGTAAGTTTTGCATTAATTGATTCTTCAAAAATATTATATTCGATTTTGGCGATTTTACCAGGTATTTTAATTTATTTTGTGGTCCAAAAAAAGGGTCAATGATGAAAAAATATTTATTTAAAAGTTCAATTTTAATTGCACTTATCTTTTCAACTTTTTCTTGTGGAAAAGAGAATCCTGAAGTTCAAAAATTAGAAACAAAAGTTGAAGAAAAAGCACCCACTCCTCTTCCAGTAGTTTCTGAAGAATTCAATAGAGTTGCTTTATTTTTATCCGGATTACCTCAGGTTGATTCTAATTATTATTCACAATTAGAAAAAAAGGAATTCTGGAAATTGCATGAGGAACAAATGAAGAGCATTTGGGAAAAGGCAGAGAAATCTAGATTAAACCTTATTTCATCATGGGCAGAGAAATCTCTGATCCCGAAAATAAAAAGTGATTTGCCTCTTTATTACCCATTTGCTGGCGCGGATTTTCTTCATGCCTGGTATTTTTATCCAAATGCACCAGAATACCATTTAGTTGCCTTGGAGAATGTTTCTAAATTACCTGAATTTGAAAAAATGTCAGATAATCAGTTGACTGAATATTTGTCGAGTTTGCGCAATTCACTTAGAGATGTGATCGGTAAAAGTTATTTTATCACCATGCACATGCAGACTGATTTGAGGTCGGGTAATTATTCTGGAATCCTTCCATTGTATTTTGTTTTCTTATCTCGAACAGGACATAAATTATTAAATCTTGAAACTATAGAATTAGATTCTTTGGGCAATCATATGGTGACTGATAATAAGAATTTCCCGGGGGTAAGGATTAAGATGACCAAAGACGGATTTAATGAAAAGGAATTAACCTACATGAAATTTGATTTGGGTAACGATAATCTTGTTGCAAAACAAGAATATAATAAATGGGTAGCTTCTTTAGGTGAAAAAAACGTTTTTCTGAAAGCTGCCTCCTATTTACTTCATTATAATTCTTTTGAAGAGGCTAGAAACTCAATTTTCTCTAATACCTCAAGTATTTTCCAAGATGACTCAGGAATTGCTTATCGATATATAGATTCCACAAAATTTGAGACAAATATCTTTGGGGATTATACAAGACCCATAAAAGATTTTGGAGATCACACTTTTCAAAAGGATTTAGAAAGTTTATATCTTAAAACACCTCAGGAAAAAAGACCTACCATCCCCTTTCCTTTAGGATATCATGTGGTAGCTGATAAGATCCAAAATCATCAGCTATTTATAAGAAAAAACTAATAGAGCTTATTAAACTTAATTTTCTTACCCATGAGGCTTATTTCAATTTTATTTATGTTAGGTTTTCCGTTGTTGTTTAGTTGGCCATCAGGTCAATTGTACAGCAAGGGTAAGGAAGAAACTGTTAAGTCATTTTTTAAAAATGATCCATTTTCAACTGTTAATTTGAAATTATCAAATATGGATACCCTTTCTAATGATAGTCTAGTTATAGAGCAAAAAACATCATTTTTAGATAAATATCCTTCGCTGTCCTCATTTAATTGTATAAGCTCCATGGATACCCTTTCCCCAAATATTGGATCTGGATATTTGGTTTTAAAAAAGGGGCTTGAACTTTACCAAGAGGAGTATAAAACCTCTGGATCTTGTTGGAATTATGTAAATAAAATTTATAATTTCGCAGGATTTAATTCAAATGAAAGAGAAGTTATTTATAGTACAAAAAAAGGAACAATAATAAATGACCCTTCCATGATTTTACCGGGAGATTGGTTGTACCATGTGAATTACTCTTATAGAAATGTTGAGCATAGCGCTATTTTTGTTTGTTGGCACGATAGAGAAAATTTATTAGCAGTGACCTTGAGTCATGTAGGTCAAAACAAATACGCAGGGGGTAAGTTTGGTATTTATGATTTAAAAGGAGTGTATATGATTACAAGGCCGAAAGCTGTTATATTGTCAAATTAAAATTCATTACTTAAAAATGAAGACAATCAGAATCAGAAACTTTTTCAAAGTATTTTCATATATGGTAATTGCATCGATTACCTATTCTTGTGGGTTTGATTCTCAGGGTACGGCTAAAAGTAATTCAAGTTTTGAAAGTTCTAACTCAGGTCTTGAAAAGAAAGAAAAAATAAAAATTTCTGATTTAACGCAAGAGCAGATCAGGAACTATGCCAAGGTAAATTCTTGCTATTTACCACTTGTTAAGGATAGTACACTTTATCCTGACAACAAAAGATCCTTTTATTCTTGGCAAGAATTATTTAATGATTCATTGCCAAATGACAATAGTTACAGAAATAGATATTTGGTGGGGGATTTCATGGTTTTGGATGATAATCTTCAAACAAAAGGTATTGAAGAAAAAAATCCAGATCTATTGCAATTAATAGATTTTAAAAAGTATGACCATTTTTTAATAGCTATGATGGATTCTGCCGTAGATTCCAAACAAAGTGAAGAAAATTTATTTGATTATATCAGGACTAAATATCCAAGTGATAGCTTGGAGTTATTAAATTTTTACAGAAAAATTTGGCAGTACAAAACACCTACTTTAAATAAAAAAGTGGCTGTAATTAATAATAAGGCATTTGCCTTGGGTCAAAAACTTTGCCTTTGTGAAGCCCAAGAGGATACCTTGTTATTGATTTCACAGTTTTCAACTTCAGCTAAAAGCTTAGTTCCATCAGAGGTGCTCGATGAAGAAGGTAAAGTAGTTTCAACCTCATACGTTAGGAGTCTTCCCTTAGGTAAAAGTAGACATTATTATGGAGCTCAATATTTGATAACTTCTAAAAATTGGGAAACACAAAGGGCATATGAGGGCTTAGACCAGGCTCATGATAAAAAATTGGGTGGTGGAAATAATCGAGTAACTTTCTTCAAGACTGGAGCACAATTACCAAATTTCTTGTTGATGACTCCCAGCAAGGATTATCCTAAAGCAATGCGTCAAAATGGTATTCATGAGGTTGCTCTTTCAGGTCTATCTAGGGGAATGTTAGGGTCAGCGAATAGTATTGGATGTATAAGAGTAACTGATTTTGGATCTAAATTTATAAGGTGGTGGGTACCGCAAAACGCTAAATTCTTTGTGTTGTATGCGGAAAATAAATATTTTTCAGAACTACCTATGAGCTCAATTAGTGATTTTCTTCCTTTTAAGAATGAAGCTGAGGGGAATGCATTTAGAAAGTGGTTAATTGATAATAAACCTTTGAAGGCTGCTCAATTAGAAGTTGATTTGACAGGGCGGCACGATAATGGCCATATTCTAGAGGCCTACAATCTATTTGGAAAAGAATATGAGGTTTTTAGATCTAAAGGGAATGATTAATTTTTTTTTTAGAGCATGCTTGACCATTGCCTTACTATTCATTGCATTTTTTCATGTGGAAGCTCAGCGAAGGAAAGAGACTGTGGTAAGAGATACCATTTGGATTATGGATGGCAAAGAGTACAACTATAATCCTCTAAAAAAAAATATACCCACAACAAGCCCAGAAAAGGACAAGAAATTAGTAACTACAAAAACTACCAATTTTAGAAGTTTAGTTGATTCCCTTAGATTAGTAGATTATTTATCTAGTGATTTAGATTCCTTAGCTAGAGAGATTCTTTCAAAAGACACCATCTTTTCTACCGAATGGTGTACTGAGTGTGTTTTCGAAGAGACCGATCAAAAAGAATTTCCTGACTCAATTTTTTTTGACTTACTCAAAAATTCAGAAGACTTTTATTATAACCAATGGGGAACCTTTTTTTGGGGATATGGACCAAGATGGGGTAGAATGCATAGAGGTTTAGATTTAGGATTAACCACTGGTGACACTATAAGATCAACATTTAATGGGATTGTAAGGTATGCCGAATTCAATAATGGCGGATTTGGGAATTGTGTAGTAGTTCGCCATTTTAATGGTATAGAAACATTGTATGCTCACATGAGCGAAATTCTAGTCAAGCCTGGTCAGCTTGTATTTACCTCAGATGTACTAGGATTAGGGGGGTCAACAGGAAGAAGTGATGGGCCTCATTTGCATTTTGAAACGCGATTTAAAGGCCAATCTTTTGATCCATTAAAAATTTTTAACAAGGATAATTTTACAATTCATAGTAATCTCTTGGTTTTAAAAAAAGGAGATTTAATTGATCCCGAAATTCCGCGAAGATATCATGTGGTGAAGAAAGGGGAGACGCTTTCCCAAATAGCAAGAAAATACAGAACCTCAATATCGAATATTCAAAAGCTTAATGGAATTAAAAACGTAAATAAAATTGCTGTTGGGAAAAGATTAATCGTGGGTTAATCAGGAATTTTTTTTCATTCCTAATCTATTCTTAAAGCAAGATTTACTCTTCATTAAAGCATTTTTTGGATAAATCTATTTTCTAGCCTCTATACTCTTTTTGCAGGGGTTTTCGTTTTGGCAGAAGAATTGCATAGCATCAATGGTATTTATTTTCCAACTAAAATTGAACAACCATGAAGAAGTTACTTTTAGTAATCGTAGGTATGATGTGCGCCTTACAAGCCTTTTCGCAGAAAAATGGAGTGGGCCTAAAGGTGGGGATGAGCAGTACTCAGGTTAATTTTGAGGGTCAACAATTTGTGCCCAGCGATGCACAATTGGGATACCATGTGGGAGCCTTTGCTCGATTGGGCGGGGTAGGTTTTTTTGTTCAGCCCGAAGTCTTGTTTACTCAGACTAGCGGACGATTTAAATTAGAGCTTCCTAGTCCAAATAATAACGCAGACTATGAAGTCAAGTTCAACCGTCTGGATGTGCCTGTGATGGCGGGCGTAAGGATGCTAAAGATCATTCGGATTATGGCAGGTCCTATAGCTAGTTTTAATATCGATTCCTCCCTAAAAGATGCTGGAAAGGCTGTCCAAAATGTAGACTTTAAAAATGCCACGTTAGGATATCAGGCAGGAGTAGGAGTAGATCTAGGCAACCTTTCTTTTGAAGGCAAGTACGAAGGGGGGCTCAGTAAATTTACAGATACTATTGGTACCTTTTCTACAGATAATCGTCTTAATCAATGGGTTCTATCTGTAGGATTTAAACTGTTTTAGTCGTATTTCTTATCACAAAAAAGCCTTTCCTTTAAATAGGAAAGGCTTTTTTCATGAAATGGAGTTAATTTATTTTTTTTCCATCACCAGAGGTGTGGGTGTTGCCCACTCGTGTATGGCCTTCAGGTCAACCACATAGACACTTCGGCCGTGAGTACCAATGACCAGGTGGTTTTCACGCTCTTGAATGACCATATCGTAAATGGCCACATTTGGAATATTGCCTTGGAAGAGATTCCAATTTTGTCCTTCATCCAAACTTACATACAAGCCATGATCTGTTCCTAAATAAAGCAAATTGGGTTTTTTGGGATCTTCAATGATGATGTTGACCGACTCATGGGGTAGGTTGGAAGCGATGGAGGTCCAGGTTTTTCCATAATCTTCACTCTTGAATACAAAGGCTGTAAATTCATCGTAGCGGTAGCCATTGAGCGTGATGTAAACTCGACCTTCTTTGGCAGAGGAAGGTGAAATGCTACTTACCCAGCGATCTTGAGGGAGGCCTGCATTCAAGTTGGTCCAGCTGCCACCATTGTTACGCGTTACCCAGACATTTCCGTCATCCGAACCTGCATAGAGGGTTCCAAATTCCAGGGGAGATTCTTCCACCACCGTTAGGGTAGCAAAAGGCACATTACCACTCTTTTGATTTTTAGTCAAGTCAGGAGAGATGCTTGTCCAGGTATTGCCTTGATCAAGGGATTGATACACGTACTGGGAACCCATATAGACAATGTCCTGGTTGTGGTAGCTCAGTTCTGCTGGTGTTCTCCAGTTCCAACGGTTAGGAGCCTTACCAATATCATGACCGGGAGTGATTCGCTTGCGCTCATTGGTCTTTTTATTAATACGAACATAGTTTCCAAACTGCGAACCGGTGTAAACGATGTCGTTGTTTCGCGTATCTACCGCCACCACCATTCCGTCGCCTCCAAACAAGGATTCCCAAGGATCTTCAGGATCATTGGTTGACTTGCCATACCAAACTCCATTGTCTTGCATACCCCCATAGATGTGGTAAGGCGTGGCATTGTCTACCATGATGGAATAAAACTGGGAGATCGGCATTTGTGTATTGAGGTGATCCCAACGGGCCCCTCCTCCATAGCTTCTGTAAAGCCCTCCATCATTACCGAGTAGGATGTGCTTGCTATCTTTTGGATTGATCCACATGGCTTGGTGATCCGAGTGTGGACGCCCAATGGAATCAGTTCTTGAGAAATTTTTTCCTCCATCTCGCGATACCATGAGGGGTACACCCAGTACAAAAACCTCGTTTTCATCGCTAGTGCTGACACGAATTTTCCCAAACCAATAGCCATAGGTATTGTACAATTGGCTTATATCAGATTCCGAAACTTTAGCCCAATTCTTCCCTGCATCGGTGGAGCGATACACTTCTGCCCCTTTGATAGGAGCGCCAAACATGGCAGCATTGGCATCCACTGCGCCCCCGAGGTAGTTGGCGATTTGTGTGGTAGTGATTTTACCCGTTTTTAATTGTCGCTTCAGTTCTGCAGGAGTGTATTTGCTAGCAAACTGATTTCTCCTAAGAAAAGATTCCAAGCGCTTATCTTCCAAGGCCAAAGCCTGATCAAGACTCATACTCGCAAAATCTTCTAACTTCAAGGGATTCTCTTCTTGCGGTGCATTGCCTCTCTGTCTAGGGGCTGGTGCAGGCTTGTCTGATTTGCCTTGGTTGTCCAGTAAAGCATAAACTACCTCCGGACTGGAAAGGCTAAAATCAAAACCTATTCTTCCTACAAACTCATCTTGAGGAAAGCCGCTAACCGACTTTTTCCAGGTATCTCCTCCGTCCTCTGATCTCCAGATAGCAGAGCCTTTACCGTTTCCGATAAAGTCATGAGCTTGGCGGAACCTTTCCCAACTAGCGGCAAGGAGAATGTTCGGGTTTGTTGGATGAACTTTGATATCAATGAAACCCGTATTGTCGTCTATGTAAAGGACCTTCTTCCATGTCTTTCCTCCATCCGTAGTTTTATACAAGCCTCTTTCTTTGTTTTTGGAATACAAGGCACCCATAGAACCTACCCACACGATATCGGGGTTGGTTGGATGAATTTGGATTTGGCCTATGTGGTGGGAGTGCAGCAATCCCATCAGCTGAAAGCTTTTTCCCCCGTCTATCGATTTGTATAGGCCAGCACCCGCATAGGTAGATCGGCTGGAATTATTTTCTCCAGTTCCTACCCAAAGGATTTGGTTGTTGGATTTGGAAAGCGCCATGGCCCCAATGCCTAAGGCTCCCTGATGATCAAATATGGGCGTAAAGGATTGCCCATTGTCTGTGGTTTTCCAAACGCCTCCTGATGCTGCGCCCACAAAAAAGGTATTTGGGTTTTCTCCAACTTCTATGTCAATAATTCTGCCTGACATGTTGGTAGGCCCTACATTCTTGGCATTAAAATTAGCAAGAGGAGAACTGGAGAGTAAATTTTTATGTCTAGCGACTGACTCTTGCAATTCCTTTTCTGAGGTAGGAGAAATACTTTGAGCCTTGCTGTCTATGGAAAATAGACTTGCAGACAAAAGAAGAAAGAAAGTTATTTTTTTCATAAGAAATAGGATGTATCAAACAAAAGGTAAGGATTTCAGAGGGTTTTTCACCTAAAATTAAATAAACCCAACTATTGAGAGGGTAAAAGGTAAGGGCGCTACGTAAGGGAAATAGAAAGGAAAATCTACAGCTATCCTATTAGGTTTCCTTCTTCATCCCAAGTCGCAACCTTCGCTCTATCCTCAGGCTTAAGGTAAATGGCAGCGTACTTTTCTGGATTACTCAATCCATACTTTGCCAAGACGCTAGCAGGTACTCCATCCCAAACATTGGGTTGATTCCCCATGTAACCCATGTATTTCCAGCCCGCCTCTGTAGAAAAATACCCGGAGCAGGTCAAATTTCGAAGGAGGTTAAACCACCTAACCGCCCCCGAATAGGCAGCAGATGCTTTATCGGGCCAAGCGACAAGGTCAATGATTTCTTTGACCTGGCTAGAATTTAAGGTATTAAAAGTAGTCCCGAAAAGCTCATCTGATTCAAAATCAAGCCATTGCAATCCTCCTCGCATGGGGGTTTGTAGGTTGGGCTGATCCTTCATCATGAATTCAATAAACTCCGGCACGCCTACTTCCGTAGCAGAGGGGGAATTTTCGTCTGCAGGAAGGAGGAAATCTACCAAAGTGCGAATTTTTTTCTGTTCCTCTTCGGTAAAAAACTGTTCCTTGAGCAATTGGGCATCCCGAAGTTTTTCTTCCTCTGTCCTGCCGCCTAGGGTGCCCATTCCCTTGGCATCCTGTTCCTTTTCTCCAGGCTGGCAGGCATTCAGCAAGAGTCCAGCACCTAGGGAACTTGCAAACAATACCTTTAAGTTTTCTCTTCTATTCATGACTTACATGTTTTTTTGTTTCAATTGCTCTACGATATACTCTGAGGTTCTCCAAGAAAGAGCAAGAATGGTCCAGGTGGGATTTTTATCAGCCTGAGAGACAAATGGACCTGCATCTACAACGAATAGATTGTTGCAGGCATGAACTTGGCAATTGGGATTGACTACTGAAGATTTGGGATCCTTCCCCATCCGAGTGGTACCCACTTCATGAATGATTCGTCCTGGAGCGGCTAGCCCGTACATGGTTTCTGGTCCAGGTTTGGTTCCAAGAAGAATGGCCCCCGATTGGGTTAAAATCTCCTCGAAGGTATCTTGCATATGTTTGGCTTGCTTGATTTCTTGTTCAGTCCATTTGTAATGGAAGCGAAGTACAGGAATTCCATATTTGTCTACTACGTTGGGATCAATCTCACAATAGTTGCTGTATTGGGGAATACTTTCCCCTCTTCCAGACATACCCAAGGAAGCTCCATATATTCTCCTGATGTCTTTTTTCAAGCCTTCTCCATAGCCTCCGTTTGGACTAGGAGCTCCAAACTCATCCTTGAGGTAGCTGCGTAAGGCGTCCATCCCTCCGCCAGCTCCATAGGCAGGTTGCCCCATGCCACCCCAATATTCTATATGGTATCCTCGTGCAAAATCCAATTGCTTGTTGTCTTTCCACCAAGGGGTATACATATGCAATCCTCCTACGCCATCTTCGTTGTATCGATCTCGATCGAATAATTCGGGCATAATGCCCATTCTATCCGCACCCGTGGAGTCATGCAAGTAGCGACCCAGCACACCTGAATCTGCACCAATACCATTGGGATGACTTTTGGATTTGGAATTCATCATGATCCGAGCAGATTCGCAAGCAGAAGCACCCAGCACCACCACCCTAGATTTGAGTTTGTATTCTTTGAGATCCACTTTGGAAACGAAGGAAACCCCTGTTGCCTTTCCAGCATCATCTGTTGTTACTTTTCGGACCATGGCATAGGTAAATAAATCTACCTTACCTTTTTTCATGGCGGGATGTAGGAGGCAGGTTCCCGAGGAAAAATCCGCATAGGCTTGGCAAGCCCTGTTGCATTGCGCACAAAAAAAGCAGACTCCTCGCTCGGCATTGATTGGGCGAGTCAGGATAGAAAGTCGGCTAGGGATCATAGGAATTCCTACCTTATCGGCACCTTTTTTGATGAAAAGTTCGTGAAGTCTAGGTTTGGGAGGGGGCAGGAAAAATCCATCGGGTTCGTTGTATATCCCTTCTTTGGACCCAAATATTCCTATAAGCTTGTCTACCTTGTCGTAATAGGGTTTTATATCCTCGTAGCCTATGGGCCAATCGTCCCCCAGGCCATCTAGGCTCGCCCTTTTGAAATCATTAGGCCCAAATCGTAGGGAGATTCTTCCCCAATGGTTGGTCCGTCCACCTACCATGCGGGAGCGGAACCAATCAAATTGAGTTCCATCCTTCCTTGTGTAAGGTTCCCCATCTATTTCCCATCCACCTATGGCTTGATCAAAATCTCCAAAAGGCCTAATTTTTGTACCCGCTCCTCTTCTTGGAGATTCCCATGGTGGTCTTAGCTGGGTTCTATCCTCTTCTTTGGCTGGGTCAAAATCCCCCCCAGCTTCTACTACGGCCACGGAAAGTCCTGCCTCGGCAAGTATTTTAGAGGCCATGCCTCCCCCAGCACCAGATCCTACTATGATGACATCGTAAGCATCCGTGTTTTCTTTAATTTGAAAGCTCATGAGAAAAATAAATGGGTCTACAGATTAAGTAAACCTAAGCTAAGTGAAAATGATGAAATTCAAAAAATACGCTCCTCCTAAAAGGAAATTTCATCCCAAGAAATTTACGATTTAAGTAATTCTTCTAGGTAGGGCCAAAGGGTTTCAAAAACGATTCGGTGACCCTCTTCTGTGGGGTGTATTCCATCGGGAAGATTTAGGTTGGGATCTCCAGCCACTCCTTCTAAAAGGAAGGGAATCAGCGTAACATTTTTTTCCTTAGCGATTTCAGGATAAATGGCCTTAAATCCGTTAGTATATTCTTGTCCCATATTGGGGGGAATCTGCATTCCAGCCAAAACAATTTTTGTATTGGGGTACTTGGCATATACCTTATCGATGATGGAAAGTAGGTTTTTTTTCGTCTCAGAAAGGGCAATTCCTCTCAGCCCGTCGTTGCCCCCTAGTTCGAGAATAAAAATGTAGGGCTCTTCTTCCAAAAACCAATCTAGTCTACTCAAGCCCCCTGCACTGGTTTCTCCACTCAATCCTCCATTGATAACTTTAAATTCTTGTTTCAAACTATCCAATCGGGATTGGACCCGACCAGCAAAAGAAAATTCAGGGTCTATGCCGTATCCAGCGGTCAGGCTATTGCCAAAAAATAAGATGGTTTTTACTTTTTCCCCTACCTCTTGTTCTTCGCCAACTTGCTCTTGCGAAGAAGACTGTGGCGAGCTGCAGGAAATGAATTGCACTAGGCAACAAAGGCAAACCAAGCGAAGGAAGAGTTGGATGTTCATCTATTTTTTTGCTAAAAGTGATTTTAAACCGAAAATGCTTAGAATATTAATTTGTGTGATACATGGAAACCTAGATTTCCGAGTTGGTCGACCAATTTAAACCTTCTGTCGAAGTCTAAGAAGGATACGAGCTAAATTTATTTTCTTTGTTCTCTAGCTCACTTCCCCATGGTTTTTTTTTAACAAAGTAAGGAAAATAGCGTTTGACACTTCAGTTACCTAACTACAACCTAGCATGAGTATTTTAAGCATTACCCAACTATCAAAAACCTACCAAAGTGGCAGTCGCTCGCTTACTGTTTTGGAGGGGGTCAACTTCTCCATAGAAGCAGGAGAAACCTTGGCCATTGTAGGACCATCAGGTAGCGGAAAAACCACCTTACTTGGACTCTGTGCAGGGTTGGATTCGGGGACTTCTGGATCAGTAGTGCTCAACGGTCAGGCTTTAGAACAGCTCAATGAGGATCAAAGAGCTGCGGTGCGCAACCAAGATGTGGGATTTATTTTTCAAAATTTTCAGTTGCTTCCCACACTCACCGCTTTGGAAAATGTAATGGTGCCTTTGGAATTAAAAAAAAGAAAAGATGCCAAGGAAAAGGCGATGGAGTTGTTGGAAAAAGTAGGTTTGAAGGATAGGGCAACGCATTATCCCACCCAACTTTCGGGTGGTGAGCAGCAGCGGGTGTCCATTGCTAGAGCCTTTGCCAATGCACCGAAAATACTTTTTGCCGATGAGCCTACCGGCAACTTGGATACCGAGACGGGTGCGATGATTGAAAACCTGATTTTTGATTTGAACAAAGAGCAAGGAACAACTTTGGTATTGGTCACCCACGATTTGGACTTGGCTGCACGTACCAAGCGAATTATTCATATCAAGGGAGGTAAAATACAGGAGGAGACCCATGCCTGATTTTGCTTGGATTTTTAAAATGGCTGGGCGAGATTTTAGAAAAAATCTTTCCCGCTTGCTGCTTTTTGTTTCCTCCATTGTCGTAGGGATTGCTGCCTTGGTGGCGATCAGTAGCTTTGGAGAAAACTTAGTCAGGGATATAGACGACCAAGCCAAGGAGCTCTTAGGGGCAGATTTGGTATTGGAAAATAATAAGCCCCTGGGGGAACAAGCTATTGATTCCTTAGCGCTGGAGATTGCTTCGGAAGTAAATTTTGCTTCTATGGTGGCCTTTCCCAAAAAAGATGCGAGTCGATTGACTCAAGTGAGGGCTCTGGAAGGTAATTTCCCATTTTATGGGAAGTTGGAAACGCTACCTCTTGAAGGAGAAGAAGATTTTAGGAGCGGAGGAAAAAAAGCCCTGGTTGAAAAAGCTCTTTTGACCCAATTTGATGCCCAGGTGGGTGATTCCATCAAGGTGGGAAAGGTGCTTTTTGAGATTGTTGGCGAGCTTCAAAAAGTTCCAGGACAAACTGGAATCACGGCTAGTGTGGCTCCAGCGGTTTACATTCCTCTGGCCTATTTGGAGGAAACGGGCTTGGTGCAATACGGAAGTAGGGTGGAATATTCCCGCTACTTGCAATTCCCAGCTGGGACCCAAGTGGATCAACTCATAAAGCCTTTCGAATCCCAGTGGGAAGTAGATCGTATCGATGCAGATACGGTGGAAGATCGCAAAGAAAGCACAGGAAGATCCTTTGCTAATCTTTCCAATTTTTTGAGTTTGGTCGCCTTTATAGCCCTACTCTTGGGTTGTGTAGGGGTAGCCTCTGCGGTAAATGTGTTTGTGAAAGAAAAAATAGCCTCTGTTGCAGTCCTACGCTGTTTGGGAGTTCCCTCCTTGGAGGTCTTGTTGATTTATTTGGTTGAAATTGTAGGCATGGGCCTAGTAGGGGCAATGATAGGGTCAATCATGGGAACAGCCCTTCAGTTTGTGTTGCCGGTAGTTTTTTCAGATTTCTTGCCTGTAGAAGTTTCGGTGGGGATTTCTTGGAAATCTATAGGTTTTGGTATGGTAACGGGCCTTTTGGTTTCTTTGCTATTTGCCTTACTTCCCTTACTGAAAGTGAGAAAGGTTTCTCCTATGGCAACGTTACGGCCAGAAACGGCAGATACTACCCTTCTGAAGGACCCTGCCCGTTGGGCGGTGATGCTAGGAATTTTGCTTTTTATCCTAGGGTTTAGCTATTACTTACTCGGGAAGCTGATTTGGGCTATTGGGTTTACCCTTTTTGTGCTGCTAGCCTTTGGGATGCTATGGGGAGTGGGGATAGCGATCATGTGGTCAGTAAGGAAATTTTTACCTCTTTCTTTGAGCTATCCTTGGCGACAAGCCTTGTCCAATCTGTATCGACCCAACAACCAGACCATTTCCCTGATCGCTACTATTGGCTTGGGTACAGCCATGATCAGCACCTTGTTTTTTCTTCAAAATCAATTGCTGCAGGAGGCCAAATTCGCCGATAAGGAAGACCAACCCAACCTCCTCCTTTTTGACATTCAGACTCCCCAACTTGAAGCGGTGAAGGCTAAGGTAATAGCGCAAAAAATGCGCGTATTGCAGGAGTTACCCATAGTCACCATGCAGCTCAACGCTATCAACGGCATCACAAAAAAAGCCAATGAGGAACTTCCAGAAGAGGAAAATTACAGTCGTTGGTTGTACAATCGAGAGTTTCGAGTAACCTACCGGGATACCTTAATTTCCTCAGAACAGCTAACTGATGGTGCCCTAATTCCCAAAGGAGCCCGAGGAGATAGTATTTTTGTTTCCTTCGAGAAGGGTTTTGCCGAAGGCAATGGATTTGAGTTAGGGGATGAGGTTGAATTTAACGTGCAGGGACGTCCTATCACAACCTATATTGGGAGTTTAAGGGATGTCAAATTCAATCAAGTTTCTACCAATTTTCTTGTGATATTTCCATCGGGAGTCTTGGAGGAAGCACCTAAGTTTCATGTGATCATTACCAAGACCAAAGATGATCTGCAAGCTGCGGCGGTACAAAGTGAAATTGTTCGGGAATTTCCAAACATTTCAATTATCAACCTAGGAACCATTGTAGCAACTCTGGAGGAGATTTTAGGCAAGATCAGTTTCGTCATTCAGTTTATGGCCTTTTTCTCCATTGCCACCGGAATATTGGTGTTGATCAGTTCCTTGATTATCAGCAAATACCAACGCATGCGGGAAAGTATTTTGCTCCGCACCTTAGGGGCAAGTTCTGCCTTGGTGCGACTAATCAATACCTTGGAATACTTCTTTTTGGGCAGCTTGGCTTCCTTGTCTGGGATTTTGCTTTCCTTTTTTGCGACCTTCCTATTGGGAAAATTTGTCTTTCAGATGAACTTTAGCCTGGCCTGGAAAGAGGGTTTAGTGATTTACTTGGCCATTACGGTACTGACTATTGTGTTGGGCTGGCTAAATGGACGAAAGATCATCAATCAAGCTCCTATGGAAATTTTAAGAGGAAATGGATAAAAAAAGGCCTGCAGAATACAGGCCTTTTTTTCTATGTACCCAGAGCCGGAGTCGAACCGGAACGAGTGTAACCTCATTGGTGTTTGAGACCAACGCGTCTACCAATTCCGCCATCTGGGCAAATACTCTTCCCATTCCGTATCGAATGGGCTGCAAATATGCTGACAAAAATGATTTCCTACAAACTCCGCCCCCTACTTCCTTTAAATTTTTTACGCTTTAGGCATCCCTTTCCACCCTTTTTTGGTGTAAAAAAGAACTAACTATCTATCAACTAGTTGATTATAATTTTTATCCCTCAAAAGTAATATAGACTACACTGTCTTGCTTTAATCCCAAGAGATTTCCTCCATGCCCATGATTTATTCCAATTTCCAATAAATCCATGCTGTTGAAAAATAAGTAGGGTTCCCCATCTTCCACTTGATCGTAACCTGATTGAATATGAGTGGCTGTTTCCCTACCAAATTGAATGCTGAACTTTCCAGGATTCAATTTTTCAAACACTTCTTTACGGATGTTGGTAATCAAGTTGCCGTATCGATCCACCCGAATGACATGTCCAATAATTTGCTCCTTTGTAGCTTTGGCTTGTCGGGGCATCAACTTTTTGAACTGCGAGGAAGGCCCACCAAAATCATGAATGGCTGCTCCTGAGGCAACTTTTGCTGCTATGGGCCCTAAAATATCTCGCGTTGGAAAAGTAGATTCCTTCAGGTGTATGTCTGAAAATTGCACAATTATTCCTGGATCGTAGTCGGCCAGAAGGCTAAATACCCCGTTGTTTGGGCCTATAAAAATATGATCTTCTAATTTTATTCCTATGAATCCTACCGAGGCATTCCCCGCCGTATTGATGGCAACAAGATGTACGGTGCCTTTGGGAAATTCCCTGAAGGTGCATCGTAAGACAAATGCTGCATGCTCCAAGTCAAAAGGGGTAATTCCATGAGAAATATCTACAATCTGAAGCTGGGGATTGATGGATAGCATTTTGGCTTTCACAGCTGGAACGTAATAATCGTTGTCCCCGAAATCAGAGAGGAAGGTCACCAAGGCCATGCAAGCAAGTAAAGTAAAATTTTGTAATTTTGTTTGTTGGGGTGTGAACAAAAATAATCATTTTATTCGTTTGCCTTCAAGGGAAATCTAATCAAAACGCAACTTTGGTCGAAAAAGTAATTACCCTAGAACATGTTCCATTGGCGGAATTTTTTGGCGCAGCCAATGAAAATATCCGTCAAATCTCTCAAGCATTTCCCCAATGCAAGGTAGTGTCTAGAGGAAATGAGATTCGCATCCAAGGTACGACTCCAGAAATTCTTCGTATCAACGATTTGATCAACATGCTCCTAGAACATGTGGAGCGATTTGGGCAACTCACTCCAGTTCAGGTCAAGGAATACCTAGCCATTGAAGGAGGTCCATTTGAGGAGGCTCATCGGGACCAGGTGATTGTTTTTGGGAACAAAGGCCTGGTCATCAAACCGAAGTCAGCCAATCAACGCAAATTGGTGGATGCGGTCATGAAAAATGACTTGGTGTTTGCTTTGGGTCCAGCAGGAACAGGTAAAACATATATAGCAGTCGCGCTAGCCGTACGCGCACTCAAAAATAGAGAGGTAAAGCGCATCATCATTACAAGGCCGGCAGTAGAAGCGGGAGAAAATCTCGGGTTTCTTCCAGGAGATCTTCAAGAAAAATTAGATCCTTACCTACGCCCCATTTACGATGCCTTGCAAGACATGGTCCCTCCAGAAAAATTAAGGTATTACCAAGAAACACGAGCCATTGAGATTGCACCTTTGGCCTACATGAGGGGAAGGACCTTGCATGATGCCTTTGTGTTGTTGGATGAAGCTCAAAATACGACTAGCGAACAAATAAAAATGTTTTTGACCCGGATGGGACCCAATGCCAAAGTCATCATCACGGGAGATCAGACTCAGGTGGATTTACCCATTAGACAGAAATCAGGTCTTTCGGAAGCTTTGCAGGTCTTGGAAGGAGTAAAGGGTACAGCCACCGTTAGGCTTGGCGGAAATGACGTTATTCGTCACAAATTGGTTAAGGCCATCATAGAAGCTTATGAAAAAAATGAGCTTCAAAAACAAGCGGTATCCCATGAAGGTAAGGGTAGAACTAATTGATCAGGCCTCGGAGCTTGAGGATGCTTTCTCTATTCGAGAGAGGGTGTTTGTAGAGGAACAAGAAGTGGCTGCAGAAGAAGAATACGATGAATTTGAAGATTCTTCTAGACATTTTTTAGCACGGCTTGATGATCTCCCTGTTGGGACAGCTCGATGGCGATTTACCCCAAATGGAGTAAAATTAGAACGCTTTGCTGTGCTGAAAGAGCATAGAGGACAGGGAGTAGGCCAAGCCTTGGTTGCTGCCGTTTTGGCTGATATAGAGGACAATCCTAATGCTCTCGGAAAGACCAAATACTTGCATGCCCAGCTGCATGCGATGCCTCTCTATTCGAAGTTTGGTTTTCAGCAAGTAGGTGAGATGTTTGAAGAATGTGCCATTTTACATTTTAAAATGACCCGCTCTTAACTAGTTCTTAACCCATTTTTTAGATTTTATTTTTACAAGTATCAACCATTTCCTCCTTCCTGAGGATTTTTTCTTAATTCTATTTTTTGACGATGACCTTTGCTGAGTTTCCATTTTTGAGGTACTTCCCTTTTGTGTTTCTGGGCTTCCTTTTAGAGCCTTTTCTTCCTTCATTTCCCTCTAGCCTTATTTGGATCTGTTTGGGCTTGGTTTGGGCCGTATATGCATGGAATATTCTTAAATCCTCTCTTTTTTCCCCATGGTTAAGTTCCAGTTTAGGTTACTTCCTTTTGTTTTTGCTTGGACTTTCCCTTGGAAAGGCAAATGACCCTGTTGCAGGTCTTCGGGCTTGGCCTAAGGGAGCATTATCCTATATCGGAGAAATTCAAGAAATGGATCAAATCAAAGAACATTCCTTTCAGAATGTAGTCCGAGTTATTGCTATCCGAGATAGCTTAGGGTGGAAGGTGGGCACAGGAAATGTACTGATCTACCATCAAATTGATCGTTCACTCCAAGCCGGAGAAATCGTTTGGATCGATCAAAAGCCAGAAATTGTTTCCTCTCCAAGTTTCCCCCATGAGTTTGACTATCGCTTATTTTTAGCTAGAAAGGGCATTCACTTCCGACAATTTGTTGGCAAAAATTTAGTTGTATTGGATTCTAGTGGCGTATCTAGGCTAGAATTTTCCTTATCTCAACTACGACAGCGATTATCTCAACAAATTCAAAACCGTATTCATAGACCAGAATCTCAACAAATTGCACAAGCCTTGTTACTGGGTCAAAAGCAATCCTTAGACCCCGAAATGGAGCAAGCCTATGCGGATACAGGTACGCTACATATTCTTGCCGTTTCGGGATTGCACGTGGGGATCATTTATGCAGTATTACTGATCCCTATTTCCTTCTTCTCTTCCTGGAAGCAAGGAAAAAACACCTATTTGCTGTTCGTTATTGCATTGATTTGGCTTTATGCCCTTATCGCGGGATTTTCTCCATCGGTAATTCGGGCAGCAGGGATGTTTACCTTACTCACAGCAGGCCAAATGAGACGAAGAAAACCCTCCATTTGGAATGTTCTCGCTTGTTCCGCTCTAGTGATGCTGGTCCTAGACCCTTTGGTGATTTTTGATTTGGGCTTCCAATTGTCTTACCTAGCCGTGGCAGGTATCGTCGGCCTGCAACCCCTCTTGCTTCGCTTTTGGCTCCCTAATTCTAGGGTCTTGGAGTACTTCTGGCAAATGATCACGGTAACGGTAGCTGCTCAATTGGCGACAAGTCCCTTGACTATTTATCATTTCCATACTTTTCCAAGTTATTTTTTATTGGCAAATCTGATTTTAGTTCCTTTATCATTTTTGACCCTCTACTTGGGGGTCCCATTTTTGATACTTTCCTGGGTTCCTGGCCTAGGATATGGCTTAGGATGGCTACTGGATGGGTTGATTTTTCTGCAAAATGAAATTACCTACGGGATTCACTCCTTCCCAGGTACCAGGATAGAAGGTCTTTCCTTGTCCTCAGCGGAAATGGGATTTTTATGGTTCCTGATGGGAGTTTGGATTCTTTGGCAAACAGGCCCTCGAAAGAAAATGATCTATCTAAGCTCTTTTTTATGGCTTTTTCTTTCCTTACAGGCGATTATTAAGGAGGTACAAAGGCCCTCTCAGGAGGTGTTTTTCTATTCCTCTCCTCAAGGGGCCTTGATAGACCTGCGATGGGGCCAAAATTACCTTAGTTGGAATCAAGATTTTCCTATTCTTAAACTTCCCTTCTCCATCGCACCCAATAGAAGAAAAACCGATTGGGGCTTGGAGCCTACGTCGCTAAAAGGTGTCTCAGAAGGAAATTCTATTTATTTTCCAGGGCTGGAAATGCACTTTTTTCCAGAAAAAGACTCGCTGGTTTGGGGATCAACAGCCCCTACATTTATCCAAGAATTTTTAAACCCAAGCTTGGGAACTTACCAAAATCAAGACTCCTTGGCAAAGGGTTCTTTTGGTTTTCACGCAGTTTTCTTTCCTTGAATTTGTCAATGTCTGCAACTCGGTCTAATTTATCCCTTCAATGCAACTGGACCTGTTCCAGCACTAATGCTTAAAGCCTCAGGTGGAAGACAAACTGCACAGAATTCTCAAAGAAGTATTTGGATTTGATGCCTTTCGCCCTATCCAGAAAGAAATCGTGGATGCGGTATATCAAGGAAGGGATACCGTAGCACTACTCCCTACAGGGGGTGGAAAAAGTCTTTGCTTTCAGGTGCCTGCCTTGGCGCAGGAGGGCATTTGTCTGGTGGTCTCTCCCTTGATTGCTTTGATGAAAGACCAAGTAGACCAACTGAAAACCCGGGGGGTCAAAGCAGTGGCCATACATTCTGGATTAAGCAGCAAGGAAGTAGATACCCTCCTTTCCAATTGCATCTTTGGCGAAGTGAAATTTTTGTATCTCTCTCCCGAGCGCTTGAAAACCCCCATCTTTGTGGAGCGATTTAAGCAAATGAAAGTCAATGTAATCGCTGTGGACGAGGCCCATTGCATTTCTCAATGGGGCTATGACTTTCGGCCTTCCTACCTTGAAATAGCTCAGATTCGTAGTTTTCATCCCAAGGTACCGGTAGTAGCTCTCACGGCTTCGGCTACTCCAGAGGTGGTAGCAGACATCCAGGAGAAACTTCTGTTTAAGAACCCGGCTTTGTTTCAACAAAGTTTTTTTCGTAAAAATCTCAGCTACAGCGTTCGCTTGGTAGAAAATAAGCTGGAAAAAGGAATAGAAATTCTCCAAAGAATTCCTGGATCAGCCATTTGGTACGTTCGTACTCGACAAGGGGTACAGAAGATTGCCAAAGCATTGGTTCACATGGGAATTGCTGCAGAAAGCTACCATGCAGGGATGTCTGGATTAGAAAGATCTTCCAAACAAGAAGCCTGGAAAACCAATAAAATCAGGGTAATGGTAAGTACCAATGCCTTTGGGATGGGAATTGATAAGCCAGACGTACGGGTAGTCATCCACAGTGATCTTCCCGAACACATGGAAAATTATTACCAAGAGGCAGGTAGGGCAGGAAGAGATGGGCTAAAGGCCTTTGCCGTCCTGTTGACCAATGCCCAAGATTTTGAGCTCCTGATGGATAGGGCAGCCCTGGTCTATCCTCCCGTAGATTACCTCAAACGCGTATACCAGTGTCTAGCCAATTATTTTCAGTTGGCTGTAGGAACTCAACCAGCAACTAGTTTTGATTTTGATCTCCATAATTTTTGTAGCACCTACCAACTTCCTTCTTTAGAAACATACCATGCGCTTAAGGTATTGGGAGAAGAGGGCATATTGTCCTTGAATGAAAGTTTTTTTACTCCTTCTCGAGTACACTTTTTAGTAGACCCCAGCAGGTTGTATGAAATTCAAATTCAGAATGCTACCCTAGAACTTATCTTAAAAATGCTTTTGAGAAGTTATGGAGGAAATCTGTTTTCAGAATACTTACCCATACAAGAATCCAAATTGGCCAAAGTCTTGGGGACGACAGAAGCGGAGGTAATCCGACAACTTTCCCTCTTAGCAAAAATGGAGGTCCTTGATTATGACAAAAGAAAGGATGGTCCTCAACTTTCCTTCCTAACGCAGCGATTTGATGTGGCCCAACTCCCCTTGCAACACAAACGTATTCAAGCGAGAAGGGAGCTCTCTTTGGAAAAAGCCAAACGCATGGTGGCCTATGCTCACCAACAAGAGGTTTGTAGGTCCCAGCTTATTCAATACTATTTCGGAGAGCATTCCGATCTTCCTTGTGGGATTTGTGATTGCTGTCTTCACAAGCAGAAGCAATCTAGAGCCTTCCAAGATGAAGAAATTTTTAAAAATAAAATTCTTGAAACTTTAGCCCTTCATGGGGAGTTAGCTGAAGAAGAGGTGTTTGCATACCTCAACAAACCTGCTTCAGACCAACACTTTATTTGGCTCAGGCAATTGGTGGACCAAGGAAAAATAGTAGTATCCCCATTAGGCAAATATTCCCTCCCTTCCCATGAGTAATTACTTTGATCAGGTTTGGCAAAAATTGTTTCCCTCCAAAGAAACTGTCCCCTTGCAGATGAAGGAAAACTTTACCTTGAAGGACAAAGAAGTACAAGAACTGGAAGGTTGGATCCACTCGGAGGCAGCGACTTCTTTATTCTCTTTGATTTTCCGGAATTACCACTTTAAGAGGACACAAATCAACGAATCTCCTGAAGTTCATCTTTTTACTTCTTCCTATGCGAATGGTTTTGCAATTAGTTACGAGTCCCCTCTAGATCTCTCTTCTTTTTCCTTACTTTTCTTGGGATTAAGCCGCCGTGTTTTAGCTTTGGGGTATCGGCAGGTGAGCTTGGATAGAAAACTCGAAGAAATCAATGAACAAGTAAAACAGACTGAAAAATTTTACTTTAAGCCCCCGCTACAAATGCCTCAGGAGGGCGAACCCATCACCCAACTCTACGGGAATATTTCCTTAGAAAAAGTAAGTATCAACAATACACCAAGTTATATCAAGCTCCTGGCGGCGATTTACTCGGATAGAAATTACCAAGAGGCCAAGCCATTTGACGAATTAATGGATAAACTATTTGAACACCCCTCCCATGAATAGAACCACGCTCCGTGCGCAATTGCAGTCCTACCGTACTCCCTATGAAGAAGAATCTTTATTTGCCCCAGATTTCTTAGCCTTGACCGAAGACCCCCTAGCCTTTAGAAGGGAAAGGGTAGCTGGACATTTTACTGCCTCAGCCTGGATTGTTAATAAAGAAAGAACGCACACCCTGCTCACGCTCCACCGCAAATTGGGGAGATGGCTTCAACTGGGAGGTCATGCCGATGGGAATGAAAATCTGATGGAAGTAGCTAAGCAAGAGGCATGGGAAGAAAGTGGATTGACCAGCTTGCAGCTCATGGATTCGTCTATTTTCGATCTAGACAAACACATCATTCCTGAGCGATCTCATGTGGCCGAACACTTTCATTACGACGTACGCTACCTCTTTGAAGCAGACCTCAACGAGCCCCTGATCAAAAGTGACGAAAGTATTTCTTTGGCTTGGATTACCTTTGATTCCGTGGTGGATCTGATAGGGTACAACCCCTCCATTCTCCGAATGCTGGAAAAAACAAGTAAATCTGAAATTTTTGGCTAATGCGTACCTACGACCTGGCCCAGTTGAGGGCAACCTTTTCTTTTTCTTGCCCCATTCAACTTCGATTTTCAGATATAGATGGGTATTTGCATGTAAATAATGGAGTCTATTTTAGTTATTTCGAACATGCAAGATCCCTTTTCTTGTACCAAACGATAGGCTGGGACGTGTTGAGCGTAGGCACCGTAGTAGGTAGGATTGAAATTGACTACTTGAGACCCATTCATCTACAGGATCAGGTGGAGGCCTTAGTCAAATGTACCCGACTGGGCAATACCTCTTTTGATCTGGAGCAATTTTTAATAGGTAGAGGCAGTAACGGGGAGGAACAGGTTTTTGCTTCCTGTAAATGCGTGCTGGTCTCTGTGGACAAAGAGGCGCTCATTCCTGTACCTATTCCAAATCCTTTTCGGGAAAAGCTAGGCACCACCTAAGACGATTTCCCTATCTTTGCCAAAAAAAATCCCTGTGAGGTACTGTTGGATAATAGGTTTATTTGGCGCTTTTCTAAGTGCTTGTTCCCCTAATGAGGAGGAGCTTTTGAAGGCAGGGTTTCAAAAAATGGATACTCAAGATTGGAAAGAGGCCGAAACCTACTTTGATCAAGTCTTAGCTAAAAATCCTACCCAAGCAGAAGCCCTGAATGCCAAAGGAGTAGCCCTTTTTCAGCAAGGAAGTGTACAGGAGGCTATCCCTATATTTGATGCAGCCATTCAGGCAGATTCCACGGTGTATAAGCCTTGGTTTAATCGAGGGAATGCCAAGATGAAATTGGAAAGGTACAAAGAGGCCCTTGCCGACTTTAATTTGGCAGCGGCTTTGGATCCAAGTCAACTGGATATTTTTTTTAATAGAGGTACCACCTTACTTACCATGGAAGCCTACGAAGATGCTATGCTGGATTTCCAAACCGTGGTAAAAGCAGATCCTGAAAATGCAGAAGCTCATTTTCGTTTGGCCAAGGCAAACTTGGGAATGGATGATCCCATCCATGGCTTAGAGTCTTTGGCCCAAACGGTCAACCTTGATCCCAAAAATGCAGAAGCTTATTATTTGTTAGGGGTCACCAGAATGAGTGCTCTAGGTCAAAAAAATGAGGGTTGTGCCGACCTGCAAATGGCGCTTTCTTTGGGATATACCCAAGCGGCTACCTGGATAAATGATTTTTGTCAAAGCAAATGAAGGCAAGCGTAGGCATAGCCATCGACATAGCAGCTTCCTATTTGAGAAAAGGACAGTTGGTCGGGATTCCCACGGAGACGGTCTATGGTCTTGCAGGCAATGCCTTGGATGTCCCAGCCTTGAGTCTGATTTTTGAAACTAAAAATAGACCCACTTTTGACCCACTGATTCTCCATACGGCCTCTTTGGAGAGGGTTATTCCCTATATTTTAAGTTTTCCAGCTCCGCTAAAAACTTTGGCAGAAAAATTTTGGCCAGGGCCACTTACTTTGCTATTACCCAAGGCTGCTGGAGTACCCGATTTGCTGACCTCTGGTTTAGATCGAGTAGCAGTGCGCGTTCCCAATCATCCCCTTACCCTCTCCTTGCTCCAGACTCTGGAATTCCCCTTGGCTGCTCCTAGTGCCAATCCTTTTGGATACATTAGTCCCACACAGGCCCAGCATGTGTATGCCCAATTGGGGGATAAAATCCCCTATATTTTGGATGGAGGAAGTTGTGAAGTTGGATTAGAAAGCACGATTGTAGGCATGGAAGGGAAGCAAGTGGTCGTCTACCGCTTGGGAGGCCTGGAAGTAAATCAAATAGAAAAATGGGTTGGACCGGTACAGGTGCAAGCTCATAGTTCTAGCCAGCCCATTGCTCCAGGTCAGCTTGAAAGCCACTATGCTCCAAGAAAACCCTTTATTTTAGGTCATGTTTCTGATCTCATTGCTCAATATACTTCCCTTGGTAAGAAAGTTGGGGTACTGAGCTTTTCTACCAATTATCCGCAGCTTCCTTTAGAAAACCAACGAATTTTAAGTCTTTCAGGAGATCTTCGCGAAGCTGCTCAACAGCTATTTTCTTCCATGCGCCAATTGGATGAGAGTGAAGTGGACCTCATCCTTGCAGAAGAGGTTCCTGAGATGGGTTTGGGTAGGGCCATCAACGATCGCCTACGTAGGGCCTCGGCGTCCTCTCAAGGCTAAGGAAGAGCTTGTTCTTTCTTACATTTTCCTAATTGAACGAAATTGAAGTAAATTCGTCCATCTAAAAAACCTAATCCTATTCACTCTGACTTCAATACCTATGAGCACCCATGTTCGCAATGTAGATAGCCTGAATTTTGCCGGAAAAAAAGCCTTAGTGCGGGTTGATTTTAACGTTCCTCTTGACGAATCTTTTCATGTCACTGACGATACTAGGATTCAAGCTGCTGTGCCTACGATTAAAAAAATACTCAAGGATGGAGGTTCTGTCGTCTTGATGTCTCACTTGGGAAGACCAAAAGGAGGTCCTGAGGATAAATACTCGCTAAGGCATATTGTGCCTGCTGTTGAATCAGCCTTGGGTCAAAAAATTTCCTTTGCGGAAGATTGTAGAGGAGAAGTGGCAAGTAAAAAGGCTGCACAATTCCAAGCAGGAGATGTGTTGCTACTAGAAAATCTTCGATTTTATAAAGAAGAAGAAAAGGGTGACGAAGCCTTTGCGAAGGAGTTGTCCCAGTTGGGTGATGTTTACGTCAACGATGCTTTTGGTACTGCGCACCGAGCGCATGCCTCTACGGCGATCATTGCAGCCAATTTTTCTCAAAAAGTAGCAGGCTACCTCATGGAATCAGAGTTGGTTAATGCCGACAAAGTTTTAGGGAATCCAGAAAGGCCCTATACGGCGATCATGGGTGGAGCAAAAATTGCTGATAAGATATTGATCATCGAGCGTTTGTTGGAGAAGGTAGACAACCTGATTATCGGTGGAGGAATGTCTTACACCTTTGCCAAAGCTCAGGGAGGATCGATTGGGAATTCACTGTTGGAAGCTGATAAAATTGATTTTGTATTGGAATTGATGGAAAAAGCAAAGGCCAAAGGAGTCAACTTGATTTTGCCAGTTGACACGGTGATTGCGGATGATTTTTCCAATACAGCCAATCAGTCACTCGTGAATAAGGGGGAGATTCCAGACAATTGGATGGGATTGGATATAGGGCCTAAGACCAGGGAATTGTTTGGAAAAGTAATTTTATCTTCAAAAACTATCCTATGGAATGGCCCTATGGGGGTATTTGAAATGGAATCCTTCGATAAAGGAACCAAGGCCATTGCAGCGTATGTGGCAGATGCCACGAGAAATGGCGCATATTCCCTTATTGGTGGAGGTGACTCTGCTGCAGCGGTTAATAAATTTGGATACACCGATCAGGTCTCCTACGTCTCCACGGGGGGAGGAGCCTTGTTGGAGCATATGGAGGGGAAAGTCCTTCCAGGAGTCGCTGCCTTGGCGCAATAGGCGCTTAGGTTTACCTTATTTTTCCTTTACCCATCTAAACTCCATGAGTACCGGGAAGTGATCTGAGGGATATTTTTTTCCATAATTGTCACTCAGGATGCCGTGGCGTAGCACTTCTATCTCCCCTTGAACAAAAATATGGTCTATGATTTCATTGGGCAATCGCTCCCAATCAAATCCGGTAAAGGTGCCTCTAGGTCCATAGGAGGGAAGCTTGGAGATCAATCGGGCATCCTTCCAAGAGGCATTTTCTAGGATCACTCCATAGGCCTTGTTTTCGGGGTTCACATTGAAGTCTCCCATCCAGATCACAGGAAGCTTTTCCGAATTGATTTCTTTAATTTTTGCCAACACCAACTTGCTACTTTCCTCCCGGGCCTGTTGACCCATATGGTCGTAGTGCACATTAAACACATAGAATCGCTCTCCGGAAGAGGAAACAAACTTTCCCCAAGTACAGATGCGATTTAGAGCGGCATCCCATCCTTTGCTGGGAACATCTGGACTTAGTGAAAGCCAAAAAGTCCCTGATTTTTCTACGCTGTAGCGCTTTGGATCGTAGTGGATGGGAGAAAATTCTCCTTTTTCAGCTCCATCGTCCCGGCCTACCCCGAGGGAAGCATAGCCCAGGCCCTCATTGATTGCTAGGAGCTGATGAGCCAAGGTTTCCTGAGTTCCAAGGATGCCAATTTCATGAAATTGAATGAGTTGAAGCACCTGAGTGACTCGGTCCTTCCACAAGTTGCCTTCGTCTTTAGGATTGTCCCAGCGGATATTGAAGGTAGCGATGCGATGGTTTTGGGCCGCGGTAGCACTCAAGAAACCAAGGCTAAGGCCTAGGAGAAGTAGAAAGATTTTTGCTGTATTTTTGGTCATAAACGTAAAACTTATTCGAGAAGTAAGCAGGTTCTGTTAAAATTGCATGCTATTTTCATCAAATGAAAACAATTTTTCCTAAAGACCTTTCTACTCCCGCACTTCAGGCCATCCTACAGGGGGCTATAGCGCCTAGGCCCATAGCCTTTGCCAGTACCCTCAGCAAAGAGGGAGAGGTAAATTTAAGTCCATTCAGTTTTTTTAATGTATTTAGTGCTCAACCTCCCATTTTAATTTTTTCTCCTTCCCGAAGGGTAAGAGACAATAGTACCAAACACACCTTGGAAAATGTATTGGAGGTGCCAGAAGTCGTGATACATGTGGTTGGGTTTGATTTGGTCGAACAAATGTCCCTTGCAAGTACCGAATATCCTCGGGGAGTAAATGAATTTATCAAGGCAGGTTTAACCCCCATCCCCTCCCAAATGGTGAGCCCCCCTCGTGTGAAGGAAGCCCCCATCAGCTTTGAATGCAAAGTAAACCAAGTATTGCCCTTGGGGGACCAAGGTGGAGCAGGCAATTTGGTGATTTGTGAGGTGCAAGTCATTCACCTAGACGAAAAGATTTTGGACCAGGATGGGGCAATTCATCCCCTTAAATTGAAGCCCGTAGCCCGCCTAGGAGGAAATTGGTATAGCCAGGTGACTTCTGATAGCCTATTCCAAATTCCTAAGCCCTTGACCACCTTGGGAATAGGCGTGGATCAACTGCCCGAACATATTAGAATGAGCTCGGTGTTGACCGGAAATCATCTCGGGCGCTTGGGCAACGTAGAGCAGCTGCCCGATCCCGTTTCCATTGCTGAATTTGCATTGACCCCAGAAGTACAGGAACTGAGAAAGCGTTTTCACATGGATCCTGAGTCCTGGGTCAATCATCTCCACCTCTGGGCCAAGGAAGAACTTGAAGCTGGGCACGTGGAATTGGCTTGGAAAATTTTACTTCAGAAACTATAGGTTAGACTAAAATAAAAAACTCAGCTATTTTGGCTGAGTTTTTTTGTTCTTTTTATGGTGTACCTATTTGATGGTTATGTCCTGAGGCATTCGTACCTGTACCCCGTGATAGCGCTTAATATGCTCTAATTTTTTATACAGTGGGTAATGCTGGCCCAATTGACGCTGAAGGATTCTCAGTTGTACTTCGTCAGTGAAAGAAAGCACCAGCTCTTCAAACCAAGGCTTTTTTTCTGGATAGTATACCACACGATAATCGTCCCCTGCCTTAATTTTTTCTGCAGCAAGTTTGATTGCCGTATCCAATCCACCTAAAACATCTACAAGACCTCTTTCTTTGGCCTGAGATCCTGTCCATACCCGACCTGAAGCAACCTTTCTGACCGAATCGGGATGCATTCCTCTACCTTCTGCCACTCGAGAAATAAAGGTTTCGTACCCGTCTTCTACACTGGATTGGATGATGGTTCGTTCTACTTCAGTCAAAGGTCTAGCTACATTCATAAAATCGGAAAGTTCACCTGTAGATACCACATCTGTGGTAACTCCCATCTTCTCGTTGACCAACTCTTGGACATTAAATAGAATGCCAAAAATTCCTATAGAGCCTGTGATGGTGTTGGGTTGTGCCACAATGGTGTCAGCGGGGGCAGATATATAATACCCTCCAGATGCTGCTACTTCGCCCATAGAAACCATAACAGGTTTAGCTTTTTTAGCTTCTGCCATTTCTCTCCAAATCACATCTGAGGCAAGAATAGAACCTCCTGGGGAGTTGACCCTCAAGACTATGGCTTTGATATTGTCGTCTTTTCTAGCCTTTCTGATTTCCTCTGCAAATTTTTCTGAGCTTATGGCTCCATCTGCATTACCGTCGACGATTTCTCCCTCGGCTAGGATAACTGCAATGCGGTTATCAGAGGTGATATTCTTGCTTTTTGCAAGACTTCCCAAATCTGTGGCATTGATGGTAGGAAGTTCATCTTCTTCGGTCAGTCCTAATTTTTCTTTGAGTAAGGCATGTACTTCGTCCTCGTATTTAAGGGCAGTAGCCAACTTGTAAGTAACTGCATCTTGAGGCTTTCTGACAAGCATTTTGCTATTGATTTGCATTACACTATCCTTGGATAGGCCTCTTGAAGTTGCGATAAGTTCTATGGCATGGGCATTGATATCGTCGAGAAAATATTGCGTTTGAAGTCGATTTTCAGGACTCATTTTATCTAGGATAAAAGGCTCAACGGCACTTTTAAATTCTCCTACCCGAAACACCTCAGGTTTGATCCCTACTTTGTCAAAAAATCCTTTTAGAAAGATGGTTTCAGAAGATAATCCATTGAAATCAATTCCCCCTAGAGGGTTTAAATAAACTTCATCTGCCACAGAGGCTAAAAAATATCCTCCTTCAGAAAAGGCCTCGTCGTAGGCTACTATAAATTTTCCAGATGTTTTGAAATCGAGAAGTGCTTCTCGAAGTTCGAGTAAGCCAGCCTGTCCTGCATTGATAAGACCTGTTTCCAGGTAGATTCCTTTGATTTTTTCATTGGTTTTTGCTTCTGCAATGGCTTTTTTCAAGTTGACCAAGCCTGCATTGCTTTCTGACCCAAAAGGGTCCGAGAATGCCCCTAATTCCAGGTCATCTTCTGTGGTTCTTTCCACTAGGGTCCGTCCATTTAAATTTAAATGAAGCAAGGTATTTTCTTCTAAGATGACCTCCGTTTCGGAAAATGAGGCAAGCATCCCAGCAAGTCCAAATAAGAGCAGTAGAGATAAAATGGTAAAAGCAAAGAGGCCAACAATGACAGCCAATACATTTCCAAGAAACTTCATGAGATTTTGATTTAGGATGTAAATTTAGTCTAATTTGGGCTAGTTTCACAAATCTTTAGAAGATGAGCGATGCAAACAGGGGTTGTTGTAGGTTTAGGAAGTAACGTAGGAGATAGGGAAAAGTTCCTTTTTATAGCCAAGGATTCTTTGGCTAAGAAGACAAGAATTTTACAAGCTTCCTCTCTCTATGAAAGTGAGGCATGGGGAGGAATAGCAACAGGGGGGGATTTTCTAAACCAAGTACTTCACCTGCAGACTTCTTTAAGTGCCTTGGAATTATTGATTTTTTGTCAAAGTATAGAGCAAGCCTGCGGAAGGACAAGGGCAGAGACATGGGGGGATAGAACCTTAGATATTGATTTGCTTTATTACGGAGAGCAGATAATGGAGGATTCTTCCTTGATTGTTCCCCATCCCTACCTTTCCCAGCGTAAGTTCGTACTCTTACCCTTAGTTGAAATTTTACCAGATTTCCAACATCCCTTAACAGGGAAAACGTCCAAAGAGATGCTATTGGAATGTGAAGATCCTTGTTGGGTAAGGCCTTTTTCGGTAAATCTTTGAGGAAACTGAGTCAAAATAGTACTGAGATCATAGGCTTGCTACTTCGGCTTCAGGATGGATTTTTTTAATCAAGCCTTGCAATACTTTTCCAGGACCGCATTCTACAAATAGGCTAGCACCATCTGCCACCATGTGTTGTACAGATTGGGTCCACTTGACAGGAGCGGTCAACTGAGCAATCAAATTTTTCTTGATTGTTTCTACTTCTCGCTCTGCTTTCGTACTCACATTTTGGTAAATGGGACAGGAAGGAGCTTTAAATTGGGTAGATTCTATCGCTTTTTGAAGCTTTTCTCGAGCAGGTTCCATGAGTGGAGAGTGAAAAGCACCCCCAACGGGAAGTGGAAGGGCTCTTTTTGCGCCAGCTGCTTTTAGAAGCTCACAAGCCATTTCTATGCCTTTGGTACTCCCTGAAATCACCAATTGTCCTGGGCAATTGTAATTGGCAGGGACCACTACTTCACCCGAGATTTCAGAACAAATTTTTTCTACAAGAGCATCTTCTAATCCCAAGATAGCAGCCATAGAGGAAGGATTGATTTCACAGGCTTCTTGCATGGCTAAAGCCCTTTGGTATACGAGGCGAAGTCCATCTTCAAATTCTAAGGCTCCGCTAGCTACTAGGGCGGAAAACTCACCCAAAGAATGACCGGCAACCATGTCTGGGGCAAATTGTGAAGAGGTTTTTGCCAAAATCACAGAATGTAAAAAAATGGCAGGTTGAGTGACGTTGGTTTGTTTCAGCTCGTCTTCCGATCCTTCAAATAGAATATCTGAAATGCGGAACCCCAAGATTGAATTGGCTTGTTCAAATAGAACCTTGGCTTTGGGATTCTCTTCGTAAAGGGATTTACCCATGCCTGGGAATTGGGCTCCCTGACCAGGAAAAACGACTGCTTTCATAAATTTGCCTGTATTAATTTCCCGCAAATATAGAATTTTTATGTGCGAAAAGTCCTGTGGTTTCCTTAAACAACGGAAGGAAAATGATTCGTTACCAAGCTGGAATTATTTTCAGCAAGCCAACGAATAAATGAATTAACTGCTGGAGAATGCTTTTTTTGTTTCAGCCAAATCAACCTCCAATCTGCCTTCAAGGGTAACCCAGATAAATCCAAGATGGAGATTCTTCCCTCCTTCACTTCTTGAGCTATGGAGAAGTTGGACAATAAGGATGCTCCAAGCCCAGCCATAATACCTTGTTTAACTGCTTCATTGGTCGTAAGCTCTAGTTTGCTTGCCACATGAATATTTCTCTCATTAAAGAATTTTTCCATCATGGTTCGGGTACCTGAACCTTTTTCCCTTAAGATGAAAGGAATTTTTTCCCATTGCCCCGCTTGTATGGATGTTGCATATTTGCTTTTATTTTCTGGACTGCAAGCCAAAAACCATTGGTTTTCTGCCAAATGAATGCTATCCAATTCCAGGTCTTCTGGCCAAAGGGAAACTAGTGCCAAGTCGGTAGAGTTTTCCTGTAATTGAGCCAATACATTAAATCTGTTCGATATCTCTAGGCTAAATTCTATGTGAGGATATATTTTCACAAAATCAGCCATCAAATAGGGGAGAATGTATTTTCCAGTGGATACCGCTGAAATCCTAATTTTCCCTCCGAGTAAACCCTTCAATTCCAACATTTTTTCCTCTATCTGATCCAATTCCCCGCAAATTCTATGGGCCGTTTCTACCAACTCTTTTCCAAATTCTGTGATGTGTATTTTTTTTCCAATGATTTCGGTTAAAGGAACTTCAAACTGTTCCTGTAAATTTTTCAATTGGATGGATACCGCAGGTTGAGTCATATTCATGGCCTCGGCTGCCTTGGTAATGCTCTGAAACTTAGCTATGGCCTGAAAAGCCTTAAGTTGGTGCAACGTTAAGTTCATAAGTAAAATTAATTCAAAAATCATAACAAATAAAAAAAAATTATGTTTTTACTTTTTTAATAATTTGTTCTAAAGGATATTTGTCCCATGGATTTTCAAATACTGCTCAATAATTTAACGAATCCAAGTCTTCTATTTTTTGTCTTGGGCATATTGGCGGTCAAGTTTAAAATGACCTTGAAATCCCAGCCACCAGTGCCAAGTTTATTGCCATGTATTTGATGCTCTCCATTGGATTTAAAGGAGGTCAGGAGCTTTCGCATAGCGCATTCAATGGGGAAATCATTTTAGTACTTTTATTTGGAGTGATTCTATCTGCAGCTACTCCTTTTTACACCTTTTTCTTGGTCAAAAGAAAATTAGGAGTTCCCAATGCTGCCGCTATCGCCGCTTCTTATGGGTCTATTTCAGCAGTAACCTTTGTAGCGGCAGCATCCTTTTTAGAAATTCAGGGAGCTACCTTTGGAGGGCATATGGTAGCCGTAATGGCATTAATGGAAGCTCCAGCAATTGTTTCTGGAGTGATTTTATTGAGGAGATATTCTACCAATAAATCCCATGGTGGCCTCAGAAAAATTATCTTTCATGCATTCACCAATAGCTCAGTCCTATTGATTTTAGGAAGCCTTCTCATCGGATTAATCGCTGATGAGAAGCAAGCGGAAGGGATTAAACCTTTTGTGACAGATATTTTTAAAGGATTTTTAGCCGTTTTTCTATTAGATATGGGAATATCCAGTGGAAAAAAACTGAAAGCCTTTTTGAAATCAGGCTATACGGCTAGCCTTTTTGCCATTTTTGTTCCTCTATTCAATGGGGTCTTGGTTGCCCTAGCAAGCCACTGGCTGGCCTCTGCTCCCGGAGATCGTTTAATCCTGGCCATTCTTGCGGCTTCAGCATCCTATATCGCTGTACCTGCTGCCATGAAACTAGCCAACCCTGAGGCAGATGAGGGCGTATACGTTCCCATGGCCTTGGCCATCACCTTTCCCTTTAACCTTACTCTAGGGATGCCGATCTATTGGATGCTTATTCAATACTTCTAAAAAATAGGGAAGCTTTAGTTAGAAATTTCCCTTCCTCTTCTTTCGTGGCGATTCTACAAGTAGGTTTTTTTCCGAACCATCGGTATCGGTTTTTACTGATCCAGCCGTAAATAGGCTCTCGAAGGAAACGAGGAATAAAGATCAAGGGATACAGCAAAAACCAAAGTCCATCCAATTTTTTGGTTACTTTCAATGCTGCGGTACTGCCCACAAAGTACTGTTCCGCCTCTACCAGCATCAAAGAAGCGAGGTAATCTTCTGGTAATTTAAAATGCCTCAGCAAAGCTTTCCCTTCGGGGCTTTGCAAGCTGCCTACGACAATTTGATTATGAGCATCTCGCTTTAAGACAAAGTCTACCGCAACATTACACAGGTTGCAATACCCGTCAAAAAGCAAAATGGACTGCTGCACGTCTACCGAAGAAGTTGAATGGTACCTTTGAGTTGTTGTTGCTGTTTGCTAGGATCAAGAACATCGAAATATACCGTACCAGAATAAAAGTAGGTTCCAGACGGAAGTTCATTTCCATTTTTGTCTTTTCCATTCCATCGGATAAATGGATCATTTTCACTGGATGTCAGAGAATTGTACCGGAAGATTTCTGTGCCCCAGCGGTTAACAATGAATAGCTCTACTCCCTTTACAAATCGTGGACACTGCACAAAGGGATTATCAAATGCCATAAAGGTATCGTTGAGACCATCACCATTTGGAGTAAAGGTATTGGGCAGCACATAGTTGGGACAGTTGTCCACACAGACAATGTTGCTTTTCGGACTTTCGTTGCCTGACCTATCCACAGCAGTGAGGTAATAACATCCCCTGTAATTGGGAAGTTTAGTGAGCGTAGCCTTCAGTGCTGTAGCAGAAAATTGACCTACTCGAGTAAATGTTCCTTCTTGACCTTCTGGATTAAAGTAAAGGCGGTAGCTACTCAATTCGGTATCACAATTTCCACTGAAATTTGGTTTCCAACTAAGTTGATGGGTGTAAGTCGTGTTGTTGCACGGTTGCTCGGCAACGTAAGCTTCGCAGGATGGGCCATCAAAGGTTAAAACAGGAGCACAGGGCAGTCTATTGTCATCGGGTTTGGCGCATATGATTTGGGATTTATTTTCCAAGGGATACACCAGTCCCGCTACATTATACGCTCCTTTAGTGACCACATAATAGCAATACTCTAAGTCTTTTTTGAGTTTTATTCCATTGAAGGAACCATCGTCAAGGAAGACGTTTCCTTTTTGAGTCACATCTACCTCTGCAATTTTTACAAAATTGGTAATGTCTTGGGCAGCCGCATCGGCTCGGTTTCGGTAGACTTCATGTTTGTAACTGGCAATTGAATTGTTCCAAGGCACCGTATAGGACCACTTGAGTTCTATGGCTTCATTGATGATGGTGGGCTCTAATCTAACGGAAGATGCAGAAGAGGAAGTGTCAATTTTCGTATTTCTATCGAGTAACACTACCTTATAAGAGTACACCAAATTTTTGGTATTTAATCTTTTATCTGTAAAAAGGGTATCGGGTGTGACACCCAAAGAAACTCGATTTTGATTACCAGTAAATCCTTCGCTTCGGATCAATTGGTAGGTAAAAGGTCCAGGAAACTGGGTTTTGTCTATATCGTAGGGAGGTGTCCACTTGACAAAAATTTCCCCGTTTTGTTCGTCGGTAGACGTTATACTTACGTTGGTCAGTAAAGGTACATCTACATCTATGGTGATGCATATTTCCTCTGATACTATGCTTTCTCCCAATCTAGGACTAGGATAGGTAGCGACCAAGCGATAACAATAGGTGTTTCCTGGGGCTAAGCCTTCTCCGCCATTTTTATCTGTAAAGGAAAGCGTGGTCATGTTGGTCGTCCCTATCAGCTGGTATCCTGCTCGGATGCCTGTTTCGCAAGAATCAGGTTGGTATGGATCTGAATTTATCCTCCTCCAAACTTGCATTTCACTTGCAGAATTGGCACAGGTGTAAGGATCCCAAGATAGTTTAACTTCTCTTCCCGTAAGTTGCTCCAATTGATCCCAAACCGGAGGTGGGCCAATTACTTTGATTTTCCAGGTAACAATATCCACTAATTTAGGCCCAGACTTGGGTTGGTCGGTGATGCGCACCCTCACCTCATATTCTCTTTCTCTGACGTGGGCGCAAACGGTCTGCCAGGTGAAATTGACAATTCCGGGTTGAGGCTGAAATTTATTCTCGGGCCTGTAACTTGCCGGTGAAGCGTTTATTTCCATGGGTTCTCCAAAAACCTCAATCTTAATTGGATCCCCATCGGGGTCCTGGCCTTGAATAATTTCCTTGATTAGCGTACCAGCTACCACACAAAGGTCCGGGGGAAGAATAAGTTTGGGTCGGCGATTATTAGAGTTTTCAATGATAATCTGCATGTCGCGGACCACATAGCCTATCTGTTCATATTTTCCATTGATTTTTCTCCATTCTATGATGCGAAAGGCCACATTGAATTGCCCTGCCGTACCAGGAGCATCCCATACCAAATCCCCAAAGGTGGGATCAATCCTCAAAAATGCTGGCACAGAACCATCCTCTCTTTTTTTGCTGAATTCGGCACTCGCCGGATCACGGTAGTTATTGACATTACGCTCAAATCCTTGTTTGGGAATGTCTAATAGGTAGGAAAGACTGTCCCCATCCGGATCAAAAGCACCTGGGTTGTGGATGTAGCGAACATTCACTGCTCCATTGTCCACGGGTGGGATAGTCAATACAGGGGAATTATTCACCCCAATAAATGGATCTATGGTAATTTCCGTTTCCACATAAAAAGGAGTGTCTACGGAATTATCCATGTTCAAGGTCATGTCATTGCGATTGAATTCTTGAAATCTGATTTTGTATTTCCCTGGACCTTGGAAGGTATGGGTGATTACGAAGGTATTTTTCTCAATCAGATCACCAAGATCTTCTACCAAAGAAAAATCACTTTTTGTATTGAGCTGTTCCTCACGTCCATCTCCAAAATTTATTCTTCCTGGACCAAAAACCACACTAGACCGGGTATCGGTGTACCCTACCACCGTGATCCTGTAGGTTAGCGTCTGTACTGAAATTCGTTCCGCTATAATTTCTCCAGCACGGATGTGCGTAGCCCATGCGGAGCTGAGCGATGATAGGAGGAAGAATAAAAAAAGTGGAAAAATTAAACCTATTTTCATCCTGTTCATGATGACCAATTTTTTTCTCAAAATAGTGAAGCAAAGGCTGAAGAATTCTCATTTAAAATACATCCTTTACTTGCCTTTATACGAAGTAAATGGAAGTAAGGTGAAAAACCTTCAAAAATTAAAACAATAAAAATGAACAGAGGGTTGGAAGTCCATAAAAAAAAGAAAATTCGCTGAACAAAACTTTGTTATTTAGAATCGTTTAAAATAAGAAAATAGAAAAAAAGACAGATTGGATACTACCCATCTCGCATGTAAATTTGGCAACGTTTTCGAGCAGTATTTCGTCTAAATCAAATCAAAGCATTTTATGACCTGGGTTACTAAAACCTTACAAAGTTCTTTAGGTAGAAAATTGATAATGGCCCTTACAGGCCTCTTTCTCATTTTATTTTTGACAGGGCATGTATCTGGCAATTTACTTCTCTTTAAAGGCGATGGGGGGCAAGCATTTAACATGTATGCCAAGTTTATGACTACCAACCCGGGAGTAAAACTTTTATCCTACCTGACCTACATTTCTGTGATTGGACATGTGATCTATTCTATCTTTTTGACCCAGCAAAATAAGTCTGCTAGACCGGTATCTTATTCTACTTCCAATGGCAGCAGCAATTCTGCTTGGTCTTCTCGAAATATGGGTGTCTTGGGAACCATCATTTTAATTTTCTTGGTAGTTCACCTACAAGGATTCTGGTATCAAATGCATTGGGGTAATGTACCTACAGTGGAGTATGAAGGAGAGACCTATAAGAATCTTTTTGAGATTGTTTCCTTTGCATTCCAAAATGAATTGCTCGTAGGAGGTTATGTACTTGCAATGGTCTTTTTGGCATTCCACCTTTCACATGGGTTTGCCTCCGCTTTCCAGACCTTAGGTTTGAACCATAAAAAATATTCTCCTGCAATCAAGACCATAGGCCAAGTATTTTGTATTGTGGTTCCTGCATTATTCGCATCTATGCCACTTTATATTTATTTCACCAGCTAATTAATAGTCCCCTATGATACTAGATTCCAAAATACCTGCTGGCCCTTTGGCAGAAAAATGGACTAAGCACAAGTTTAACAGCAAGCTGGTTAATCCGGCAAACAAAAGAAAATACGATGTCATCGTAGTGGGCACAGGCTTAGCCGGTGCTTCTGCAGCAGCTTCATTAGCGGAGTTGGGTTACAATGTGAAGGCCTTTTGTTTCCAAGACAGCCCTCGTAGAGCGCACTCCATTGCAGCTCAGGGGGGAATCAATGCTGCCAAAAACTACCAAAACGACGGGGATTCCATCTACAGACTTTTCTACGACACCATCAAGGGAGGGGATTACCGTGCTCGCGAGGGGAATGTGTACCGCTTGGCAGAGGTGTCGGTAAAAATCATCGATCAATGTGTAGCGCAAGGGGTTCCATTTGCTAGAGAATATGGAGGACTTTTGGCCAACCGATCCTTTGGGGGAGCTCAGGTATCTCGTACCTTCTATGCTCGCGGACAAACTGGACAGCAATTGTTGTTGGGCGCCTATTCCGCCTTGAGCCGTCAGGTTGCCAATGGAAAAGTAAAATTATTTCCACGTACGGAAATGATGGATTTGGTGGTGATTGACGGCCAAGCCAAAGGTATCGTTACACGTAACCTGATCACAGGTGCTGTAGAAACGCATGCTGCCCATGCAGTTCTTTTGTGTACTGGAGGATATGGCAACGTCTTCTTCCTTTCTACCAATGCCATGGGATCCAACGTAACTGCGGCATGGAGAGCGCACAAGCGAGGAGCTTATTTTGCTAATCCTTGCTTTACACAGATTCACCCTACCTGTATTCCTGTTTCCGGTGACCACCAGTCTAAGTTGACCTTAATGTCTGAATCCCTTCGAAATGACGGGCGTGTATGGGTGCCTGCGACCCAAGAGATAGCAGAAAAACTCAGAAAGGGGCAAATCAAAGCGAATGACATCAAAGAAGAAGAGCGCGACTATTTCTTGGAGCGTAAGTATCCTTCTTTTGGTAACCTTGTACCTCGCGACGTAGCCTCTCGTAATGCAAAATATGTATGTGACGAAGGTCGCGGAGTAAACGAAACCGGAGAAGCTGTTTTCCTAGATTTTCGCGATGCGATCAAACGGGATACACGCAAGATCATTGAACAGAAGTATGGCAACCTCTTCGATATGTACAAGCAAATCACCGGGGAGGATCCCTATGAAATGCCGATGATGATCTATCCAGCGGTGCACTACACCATGGGTGGACTTTGGGTAGATTATAATTTGATGACCACGGTACCGGGTCTGTATGCCTTGGGTGAAGCCAATTTCTCCGAACACGGAGCCAATCGACTGGGGGCTTCTGCTTTGATGCAAGGTTTGGCGGATGGGTATTTTGTAATTCCTTACACGGTAGGTGATTATTTGGCGCAACTTGCCCCAACCAAAGTGGACGAAAACCACCCTGAATTTGCTCGTGCAAAAGAAGAAGTGAAGCAGGGGATTGAGCGTATTTTGAAAATCAATGGAACCAAACCCGTGGATTACTTCCATAAAAAATTGGGCAAGATCATGTGGGATAAGTGCGGCATGGCCCGAACAGAGTCAGGATTGAAGGAAGCAAAAGCAGAGATTCAAGCCTTGAAAAAGGAGTTTTGGTCAAATGTGAAGGTCTTGGGTACCAACGAGGAACTCAACCAAACTCTTGAGAAAGCCAATCGCGTTGCCGATTTCTTGGAACTGGGTGAGTTGATGGTGGATGATGCCTTGAACAGAAATGAATCCTGTGGAGGCCACTTCCGTGAAGAATACCAAACTCCCGATGGAGAAGCCTTGCGTGACGATGAAAACTATGCCTATGTGGCAGCATGGAAATACCTCGGTGAAGGAAAAGAAGAAGAGCTGGTCAAAGAAGAATTGGTCTTTGAAAATGTAAAACTTACCCAGCGTTCCTATAAATAAGTTATTGAAAATCATTAAGGTTGAGTAGCTGTAGGCTTTTTCTTACCTAGAAATTAGAAAATCCAAGGCACTTGACTGATAATAAAATTAGCGCAGACCGATGAAATTGACTTTAAAAATCTGGAGACAGAAAAATGCGGCAGATAAAGGGGGATTTGTTACCTACGTAGCAGATCATGTGTCTAAAGACATGTCTTTCTTGGAAATGTTGGACGTCTTGAATGACCAACTTACCGAAAAAGGGGAGGATCCGGTACATTTTGATCACGACTGCCGCGAGGGTATCTGTGGCATGTGCTCCTTGTACATCAATGGAAAGCCACATGGACCTTTGCAGACTACTACCTGCCAATTACACATGCGTTCGTTTTCGGATGGGGAGACCATTACCATTGAGCCTTGGAGAGCAAAAGCCTTTCCTGTTGTAAAGGACTTAGTTGTCAACCGTTCTGCATTTGATCGAATCATTCAGGCTGGAGGATACGTATCCGTCAATACGGGTGGGGTACCTGATGCCAACGAGATTCCCATTCCAAAAACTGTAGCAGATTTGGCTATGGATGCTGCTCAGTGCATCGGTTGTGGGGCTTGCGTGGCGGCTTGTAAAAATGCCTCTGCGATGCTATTCACCTCTGCCAAAGTTTCCCAGCTGGCCCTATTGCCACAAGGACAGGTGGAGCGTAAAACTAGAGCAGAAAAGATGGTAGCTCAGATGGATGCAGAAGGCTTCGGAGCTTGCACCAATACCGGAGCCTGTGAGGCAGAATGTCCGAAAGGCATTTCCATCACCAACATTGCTCGCATGAATCGGGAATACTTCTCTGCGGTGGTGAGCAGCGATAACATGTAACTTAACTTAGGACAACTGAAAAGGGCAGGTGAAAATCTGTCCTTTTTTATTTTTTATCCATTTGATTGATCCATTCCCGGATTAGCGCTACACCCTCCGCATGGATGCTGCTTCGCCCGAGTTCAGGCATGGCGACCCCTATTTCGGTAGAATTCATACGGTGCAAAAGGATAGAAGCATCTCCGTCCCCAGGAACTATATCATAGGTGTGTGATCCAGAACCCTTTCCAGCAGCTACAGGTGTTTTATACACTCCCAGCTTTAAGGGATCTTTTTGTCCATAGCTTAAAAAAAGTCCTGAGGTACTTGCGGGACCCTCTGCGCTATGGCAATGGGAACAATTGATATCCAAGTAGGCCATGGCACGGTCATTTAAGGTCTGACGTTGGTCCTCGTAGTTGACCAGTGAGGGATGTGCTGCTTTGCCTTCAAAGCCGGCCAATTTGCCGATTTTGGTCCAATACGCCAACTGGTTTTCAGACCCGCTTTCGTAGGCAAAGTCATGGTTGAGGTGTCTGGTTTGCACGCCGAGAGGAGCTAGAGATTCGTTTTTATTGTGGCAACTCTTGCATTGATTTTTGTTGGGGACCAAGTAGTTGATCACCTGTTCTTCGCCGGATTGATTGATGAAGCGCACTTCTTTTTTGGCGCCAACTACTTTTAAAACAGCATCGGTCTGAGATTCATTCCATAGGTAGGGATAGGCCTCCCAGCCGTTTTCCTCATGAACCATCACACGAGTTTCGATGATCCTTCGCTCTCCCTCTAGCTTTCTAAAATCAGCGGGGTAGTAGAAATTCTTAATCAAAATGGTACCCAGGGGCAAATTCAGTTCCTCACCTACTAGACTGGCTTTTGTACCCTCGGGAAGGGATACAAACCGGCTTTTCAAGGCATAATCTGTAAATAGGGAAGATGCCGGTTGGTAGGGAAGTAGGCTAGCGTTAGGACTAAGATTTGCCATTTCTCCCTCAAAAAAGCCATAGGTAGATAGTCTTTGGTAGGGGAATTTTCCATCCGCTTCCTCAGCAGCTAGAATTTCTACTGCCGACTCTGAATTTTCCTCCTCGCTTACTTTTGTGGCACAAGATGCCACTAGTCCAAGCAGCAAAAGGAAGGTTAAACTCATTTTTACAACCTGTTCAAACGCCTCGTTCATCCTCATGTTCAGTTTTTTGGAGTGACTAGCGAAAGTATGTCTCCTGAAGGGCCTTTACATACCTGGAAAGGGCTGGAATCACTAAAGGAGTCGATATTATCCTCTCCCTCCATCAAGTAAAAGCGGGTAAAGCGAAGCGATCCCATAGTGGGTTCCTGGATACATATCCGCATAGGATTGCTTTCTATGGAGGTACTGATGGACTCGTCCCAAATCCCATCGTAAATGATATCTTGGGTTTTTAGCCATCCATGTGCATTGTATAAGCTGACGAGCTGCCCGAGTTCACGGCTCAAGTCAGGAAGGCTAAAGAAAGATCCCCTATCGTAGCTATTGTCGTGCAGGTAGATGTCGGATGTGTAGGGAGACCAGTTGGGAGCTTCCGCTGGAAAGCCAGTCACTTGGTAGCTGGCAATGGCCACTCCATAGGTCTTGTTTCCTAGGATGCGGTTGTTGAAAATCTCTACCTCTTTGGCAGCCAACAAGACAATGCCCGATCCGGGAGGGATCATGGTGACGGTATTGCCATTGGGACCATCCCCCAGTGGGGTAGCAAAATTCTCGTGGTTATTGTTTACAATGTCGTTGTCGTAAATGCGGGTTTGCCGGCCATCTCCTTTAGGTAGACCTGGAAGGTTAAATACCAAAATCCCTCCCGCATTGTCACGGGCTGTATTTCCATAGACTTCGGCTCGGTCACAGTTTTCTATTTCTATTCCTGCCACATTGCCAAAGGCTAGGGAGTTTTTGACCACAATGTCTTCGGATTGACCCACATAGATGCCCGCATCTTTGGAATGGGAAGCAATGCAGCTATCGATGAGCACATTTTTGCATTGTACTGGATAGATGGCATAGGTTCCGTTTTTGGATTTGTCCCCATGGGTCCAGGTCACATTGATTTTCCGGAAAGTGATCCCATCCGTATGTTGGGCTTTAATCCCATCACCTGGAGCATCCTCAATACTCAGTTCTTCAATGGTAATGTCCTTGCCTACGATTTTCACCCCTTCCCCGCCGGACTTCAAATTGCGAAAGGAAAGCACCGTTTTATCCATTCCATCTCCTTGTATCCTAACCGCAGTTTTATTATCCAGAATAAGTTGGGTGTTGAGTTCGTAAAATCCCTCAGGAATGCGGATGGTGCTGGAATCTTCGGCTAGGATAAAGGCTTCCACCAAAGCTTCCACTTGTTCAGGGGTAGCTCGACGCAAATTGGAACTGTCATAGGTCTGTTCGTCGGATTGGGTGCTGCAGCCAAAAAATAGGAGGCTAAAAGAAAGAAAAAGAAGGAATCTAATCATTTCGAATGAGAGGTAAACTCGCTTGGCTTTCATCCTGTATTGAACTCACAGAAAATTCTTTTCAGTTGTCTACAAATCTTCAGGCAACCAAGGTGGGTTTGGGATTTTAGTTAATGAATGAAATTTGAGAAAAATTGGGAGGGAATCCAAATGGAAGCCTGAGGCTGATCAGTGGAGGGGTCAATTTTTCTGCCTGCATGCTTGAATCCCACCAAATAAAAATTCGTACTCAGCTAGATTTTTACTTTTCTTGTTTTAGTTTTAAGAAATAAATTCAGCTTTCAATTATGAAAAAAGGTCTACTCCTTCTAGCATTCTTTACGTTTACTGCTGCAGTTCAAGCCCAAATTGGTGTACGTGCGGGTATCGGCTCCACTAACTTCTCCAATGGAGATTCCCAACGTGCATTCACTTCCACCACTCGAATTCATTTAGGGGCCTACTATGGATTGAAGGCTGCCGATAAAATCACTATTGAACCTGGTCTTTTTTATTCAGGAAAAGGATACAAATCCTTGCCTCTTGGTTCTACCAATGAAATTAAGGAAAGCCTAGCCTATTTGGACATCCCTGTTTTGGCTCGTTATGTAGTGAATACCAACTTCAACGTTTTTGCAGGCCCACAGGCAGGATTTTTACTGGCGAGAACTCGAGACAATGGAACCGTTAAGGATACCAACGCCGAACCCTTGGGTGGATATGAAGTGGGAGCTGTGCTGGGTGCGGGTTATCGATTGGCTTCCGGTGTAAATCTTCAGATTAGCTATGATTTTGGTCTTGTGCCTTTCAACTACTATGAGTTTGAAGTAAACAACACCGTTTTCAAGTTGTCGGTAGGATATACCTTGCCCTCTAAAGCTTCCAAAGAAAAAACGGAGTAATCCTCCGTTTATTTTTTTATTCGGGTAGGGTTGTCCTCGATAAAGGACTTCCAGCCTTGGGTCCTGCCCCGGGATTGTACCCTTCCCTCATGGAAATGGTGGCATAAAGCCACCGCTAGCGCATCGGTGGCATCTAAAAGTTTGGGCAATTCTTCGATTCCTAGGAGTGTTTGCAACATGGCGGCCACTTGTTCCTTGGAGGCATTTCCATTTCCAGTGACCGATTGCTTCACTTTTTTCGGGGAATATTCAGTGATTGGAATTTCTTTGGAAAGGGCAGCTGCCATGGCTACCCCCTGAGCTCGACCCAACTTGAGCATGGATTGCACGTTGGCCCCATAAAAAGGGGCCTCCAAAGCCATGGAATCGGGTGCAAACTCATCCAAAATGCCGCATATGCGCTCAAAAATTTTCTTCAGCTTGAGTTCGTGAGTTTCGTACTTTTTGAGGTGGATGACCCCAAATTGAAGGAGTTTAAATTTTTTTCCTTCAGTCAATATTACCCCATAGCCCATGACGTTGGTTCCAGGATCTATTCCTAAAATGATTTTTTCGGTAGTGGATTTGCCTTGAGGTGTTATCACAAGACCAAGTTAAAAGAAATGATAAGATTCTACTGCTTCAAGGTATTAAAACTCCCATTTTCTCTATTCATCCAACCCTAGAATTATCCAGGAGATTTTTGCCTGCCAAGATTCAAAGAAGAATCCGTACTTTTAGGAATCCTTTGGAGAACTATGAGTGACCTTGAATTTGATCTTCTGGATGAACTCTATTTTGTGCAAGATTTTGCCTACCTAAAGGCTACGCTTAGGTGGGAAGAAGAAACTCTTGTGGACACCCTGCACCTCCTTTATGAAAAGGGATGGATCAAATGTTTCACCCAACCCGATCAAGAATGTTTTGGAGAAGTTGACTTGCGAAGAAATGGAAAGGATTTATTGTATTTAGCTACAAAAAAAGGGCTTATGGCCCATACCACGCTTTAGTATGGAGGCCGATAACTACAAATACCAACGCAAGGAATTGGAACTGAAGGCCCTTTTGGAAATTACCCAAGCTATCAATGAAAATCAATCCGAAGAGGTATTGATCACTATTTTCAAATTTACCTGCTTGGTTCACCTCAATATAAGTTCTTTGATTTTTTATATGTCCAAAGAGGGGGGATTTGAGCGCAGAATTTCCCATGGGGTAAAGACAAAAACCCCTGCTATCCTATTAAAAGAAGCCATAGAAGAGGACAATGGTTCTGGCACCCTTTCTATACAATTGCAAGAAGGATACTCTTTCTCCGAGCTAGAGACCTACCTGCCCGTTTACCACAAGGAAACACTTTTAGCTATCCTTTTTTTAACTAGAAAATCTAAAACCCAAGACCTGGATATAGATTTTACTCAGGCCTTAGCGAATATTTTGGTTGTAGCTCTGGAAAACAAGAGATTTTCTAGACGGCAAGTAGAGCAGGAGGTATTCAAGCGAGAGGTAGAAATTGCCTCCCAAGTGCAGCAACTCTTGCTTCCCTCCTCCTTACCAGATACGGAGGTATTGAAAGCCAAAGTGACCTATATTCCGCATAGCAAAGTAGGGGGAGATTATTATGACTTGATTCGGGGTCGGGAGAACAAGGTTTATTTTTGTATTGCAGACGTCTCCGGAAAAGGAATGGCGGCAGCATTGTTGATGTCAAATTTTCAAGCAGCCCTTCGGACCTTGCTGAGGAGCAATGCAGATTTAGAAACCATCATTCACCAATTAAATTTTACTTTGTTCGACACCACCAAAGGGGATCGATTCATCACTTTTTTTCTAGGGGAGTATGACTTTAGCACTAAAACCCTACGGTTTGTCAATGCTGGGCATAATCCTCCCCTATTGTTTCATCAGCAACAAAAACAAGTGGAATACTTAGAGGCTGGTACCACCCTGTTGGGGGCTTTCGAAACTTTGCCCTTTTTGGAAATAGGAGAAAGAGATCAGCTAAACGACTTTACTCTTCACCTCTATACCGATGGCCTCACAGAGGCAAAAAATCCCCTGGAAGAGGAATTTGGAGAAAAAAGATTTCGAGATTTTGTTGAAAAAAGCCAATTCCCCGATCCAAAGGAATTTCATTACGAGTTTATGAAGGTGATTAGAAATTTTTCCCAAGATGCTCCGCTGCAGGATGATTTGACCTTGCTGAGTTTACGCTTTCATTGACCCATGCGCCTTTACCGAATCCCTCTTCTGCTGGAGCAACTATTTCCCAACCGGCTTTGGGAAGGTCCTAGAACTGAACGATCCTTGTACCTGACTTTTGACGACGGACCTGTTCCGGGAATTACGGATTTTGTCATAGAGCAACTTGCCAAAAGAAGTCAAGTAGCGACCTTTTTTATGGTAGGGGACAATGCCCGAAAACATCCTAGCCTTCTGCATGAGGTTGTGACTGCCGGGCATGGGGTGGGGAATCATACCCAGCACCACCTTGCCGGTTGGAAGGTATCCACTCCAAGGTATCTTCTAGATATACAGCTATGCGATGAGACCCTCGCTTCTGTTCTAGGTGATGCACCTGGTCTATTTAGGCCTCCCTATGGATGGATGTCTCCCTTTCAGGCTTCCGCTGTGGCTAAGGAAAAAAAGATTGTCATGTGGAGTTTGCTCGGTAGAGATTTTGATTCCTCCCTATCTTCTGCTCAATGCCTGCAGGGAATTTGCAAGCGCACTTCCATGGGAAAAATTCTCGTCTTGCACGATCAGGAAAAAACCTTGACTCAAGTAAAAAATATACTTCCAGATTACCTTGATTTTTTAATAGATCAAGGCTTTACTACGCAAGTAATTCCTAAATTTTAAACCCCTAGTTGAAAGCTTGATCTCCCTACCTTGAGCCTCAGGGATTGAAGAGAATGTTTCTTATTTTTGAAGATCTTTTTTATCCCACGAACCTGTACACTCATGTCGTTAATTGACACCCACGCCCATATTTATTCCAGTAAGTTTGATGCCGACAGGGATCTTGTGGTGGAGGATGTGATTAATGCCGGAGTCACCAAGATATTTATGCCCAATGTGGATGTAGATAGCATCGACCGCATGCTGGATTGTGAATCACGTTACCCTGGATTGTGCCTTCCCATGATGGGACTTCATCCCTGTGAAGTAGGAGATGATTTTGAAGAGCAACTACGCCATATGGAGGGATGGTTGGCACGCAGACCTTTTGCTGGCATAGGTGAAATTGGCACAGATTTATATTGGGATAAAACCAACCTACAGAGACAAATCCAGGCACTCGATATACAAATTTCTTGGGCCAAATCCTTGGATCTACCCATTGTCCTGCACTGCAGAGAATCTATAGACATTACCATAGATACTATTTCGAAAGCTCAAGATGGAAATTTAAGGGGGATTTTTCATTGCTTTACGGGTACCTTAGAGCAAGCCAAAAAAATTATAGATTTGGGTTTTCTCCTAGGTATTGGAGGAGTGGTAACCTTCAAAAACGGAGGATTGGATCAAGTGATTCCGTATATTGGTACCGATGCTTTGGTACTGGAGACAGATGCTCCTTATCTTGCTCCAGTCCCACACCGAGGCAAACGAAATTCCCCTGCTTTTCTTCCGTTCGTTGCAGAGAAGGTGGCAGAGATCCTGCAGGTAAAAACTGAAGAGGTGGCGAAAGTGACCTCCTACAATGCGCTTGGGCTGTTTAAGGAAATTGAATTATGAACTATAAAATTGTTCGACTTAATACGGGGATTAAATCGGGAAAGGCTTCCTCGGTATTGATCATCTATACGGGGGGTACCTTGGGCATGTCCTATGACGAGTCTGGTGCCTTAGTGCCTTTCAATTTTGGTCAGATTTTGGAGAAAATCCCCATTCTCTCCAACATGAATATTGCTATTACGGTGATTTCTTTTCCTGAGCCTATAGATTCTTCCAATGTCACCATGAGCCATTGGAAAGATATGGCCTACATCATTACGGAGAATTACGACAGCTACGATGGATTTGTGGTGCTTCATGGGACAGATACCATGGCCTATTCTGCTTCCATGCTAAGTTATATGCTGCAGGGGCTCAACAAACCCGTCATCTTCACCGGTGCACAATTGCCCATCTCAGCCATGCGCTCCGATGCACGTGAGAATTTGATGACCTCACTGGAAATTGCGACAGCCAAGTCCAAGGGTAGGCCTATAGTA
>Ga0194117_10000562_pt1 | contig 48401 bp, 43 predicted proteins | sample TA2MahsurfametaG_FD_160579 | JGI IMG/M metagenome (GOLD analysis project Ga0194117, IMG submission 160579) | Freshwater microbial communities from Lake Tanganyika, Tanzania - TA2015009 Mahale N1 surface | ecosystem: Environmental > Aquatic > Freshwater > Lake | place: Tanzania: Lake Tanganyika... | reverse complement strand
ACTCACCCCCTCTGATTAGCGCGAGAGGGACCAAAACGAATATATCAATTCTAGATGATGCTATGAGGCAAACGAGCGAAAACAGCGAAATATATCTCCTCCCCCTGCAGGGGGAGGTGTTCGCGAAGCGAACGGAGGGGGGTGAGGAATGGTTCTTACGCAAGCAAGAACGAAAAGCACCGGTGATGCTTTTCGAATGACGAACGTTCCGAGCCGTAGCGAAGAGCTATATAATCTAGGTTTTCCGGCGCTGTGCTTAAGCTTAGCGCGTTCATCGCTCAAAACGATCCACTGGATCGTTTTATTCGCTTCGCGAGCCACTCTTCACCCCCACCCGCCGAATGCTATCGCATTCGCCCCCCTCCCTTGCAGGGGCGTAACAAAGGTTCCCTAACTTCTCGCCCGCCTACCACCGCGACGCTCGGCCGCACGATCCTCATTATCAGGAATTTCAAGCGCGGCACCGATTTTCGTAAACGCAAGCCGCGCATGGGGAAGCCCCGTCGCGCCGATCTGTTCCATCGAAAAGTCGGGATCGAGCACAGTCTCGACAACCTTGATGCGCTTCGCGAGACCCGCAATGGCCGCACGGGCCGAGCGGCTGATCAAGGCGGCCTTCGCCCCTTCGAAAGCGGCATTCTCGACAAAGCTGAGATGCGCTGCATCACAATCCGGAAAGAGCCCGATAACACCAGCGCGCAGGGGATCAATCGCGGGACCCGTACCCGATGTGAGAATGACGCGCGCAAGATCGGTGACACCCAATTGTTTCATCAGAATACGCGCCGCCGCTTGCACCGCCGCCTTCGCCATTTGCAGAGCACGAATATCATGCTGCGTCATCGCGATACGCGGTTCAAATTCCCTGATCAAATAAGAATAAGAGCGATACTCTTCGCGCAGTCTTTTGGTTGAAGACGCCATCTCGGATTTCAACGCACCATCGCGCCCGAGGAGACCGGAGAGGCGCAATTCAGCAAGCGCGTCGATAAGACCGGCGCGACACAATCCGCCAAGTTGTACGGCATCGGACTGCGTGGCGAAGGCCGCATCATTTGACCACGCCTCCACACCAATCACATGAAAGCGTGGTTCAAAAGTTTGTGCATCAATCTGAAAGCGATCAATCGCACCGTCGACAATATGGCGTCCCGCTTCAATGCCTGTGCCTTCCAGTGTCGCTCCGGCAGGAGGCGAAGCCGCAAGAATTTGGTCATTGGCAGCCAACAGAATTTCGGTCGTCGTGCCGATATCAATCAGCAAAGTCGGCGCATCTTTTTCCGTTATCGCACAATGAAAAGCAGCGGCTGACAAATCGCTGCCTACATGATGCGCAATCAAAGGCAGCGCATAGACAAAAGCGTCCGGCGCGACATTGATTCCTAGCTCGCTCGCTTTCACTTCAAGCGGTTCGGAAATCGCTTCGGTAAAAGGCGCACGACCCAAGTCAACGGGATCAAGATCCAACAGCAGATGATGGCAGACGGGATCGGCAACAAAAACAGCGTCAGCAATTTCATTGCGCTCAATATTTGCATGGCTCGCAAGCTCTTCGCAAAGATGATCAAGTGCATGACGTAATGCATCGCGCATCACCGGAATATCAGCGGGCTTGTTCATACCAGATGCGATACGATTGACCGGATCTGCACCAAACCGAACAAGGGGATTGATCATACGCGTCCGCGCAACATCCTTGCCATCATTTAAATTACAAAGCACCGCTTCGATCATGCCGGCGCCAATATCGAACGCGACGCCGTAAATGTCAGTTTTCTCGCCCGCATAAACAGCAACAACACATGCGCCGTTCGACGCTGCCGTCACGCGCCATTGGCCTTGACGCAAGGTCTTTTGCAAAATTTTCAAAACACCAAGATCGACAGCGATGCCGTTCAATCCTGTCGCACTCTCAAGCGCAGTCACAAGGCGGCGCGCATCACTCGATGGATCATGAATATCCGGCTCAGCCACTGTCACAGGACAAAGGCGAATAATGCGATCCTCCCCGTTTTGAATTTTTAAGTTCAATGCCGTCTGCGTCCGCGACGCTCGCCGCCGCCGTCATTTTTGGAAGGTGGAGCTTGCAGAGGGCCGAGTTTTTCAATAACACTCGCTTCATCAGGGCGCGCGGCTTTTGCATGTGAATGCACCGCTTTGCTGATAGAGGCCAAATGTTTGAAGCTTGTGCCACAGCAGCCGCCAATGATCGCCGCACCTGAATCAACCGCGAGGCACGCATAATCGCTCATCAGCTCCGGCGTGCCGGAATAATGGATGACATCGCCAACGAAATGCGGAATGCCGGCATTAGCTTTCGCGATGATTGGAATTCCGGCTTCTTTCGCTGTCATGCCGAGAATGCTCATTACGAGATCTGATGCACCGACACCGCAATTGGCACCAATCGCCAAAGGCTTCGGATCAAGCGTCGATGCAAATTCAACCAAACCTTCAGGCGTGATGCCCATCATCGTGCGACCGGCAGTGTCAAAGCTCGCTGTGAAGGTGTAGAGCAAACCAACTTTGATCGCGGCATGCGCGGCGGCGCGAATTTCTTCAATCGAAGACATGGTTTCAATCCATGCAACATCGGCCCCGCCCTCTTTGAGACCGAGCATCTGGTCGACGAAGACTTCAACCGCTTCTTCTTCCGTCAAAGGGCCAAGCGGCGCGAAAAGATCACCTGTCGGACCAACGGAACCGGCGACAACAACCGGACGACCAGCTTTGTCAGCCACAGAGCGCGCATGGGAAGCGGCAAGCTTGTTAATCTCGCGCGCGCGGTCCTGCATATTATGCAGCATCAAGCGACGACGATTGCCGCCAAAGCTGTTTGTGAGAATGATATCCGCCCCGGCATCGACAAAGCCCTGATGCAGCGCCTTGATACGGTCAGGCTCATCAATATTCCAGATCTCCGGCGCTTCCCCCGCGACAAGACCCATTTCGAAAAGATTGGTCCCTGTTGCGCCGTCGGCGACGAGGGGTTTACCAGAAGCAAGGAGCGTGGCAAGTGAGGTCATGGGATAAGATCACTGGGCTTGAGGAGAACTTCGGGTATTTAGGCATTTGCCAAGAGCGGGCCAAGAGAAAAACAGCCTCACCGCATGATTTTGCGGCAAATCATCGCGTCATCCCCTGAAATCCCCTGATTGCGTTTCTGAAATCTTTGACCCGATCCTTCCGTTTGGCGTAGTTTGCGCCAGTTTTATTGGAAATACAGGGACATCCATGTCCATAGACAAGACTCCTGATCAGCACGAAGGTGAGATCTCCTTGACGGACGCGGTGCGCCGGGCGCGCCTCGAAGTCGCCGAACGTTCGAATGCTGTCCATGATTTGCGCACGGCGGAGCAATCAAAGCTTGAAGCCTTGCGCGATGCGTTAACTCCCGTTCTTCATGCTTTGCCGCGCGACGCGGATCTTTTTGATCATGGGCTCGTACCCGGAGATCGTCCGCGTTTTTATGTCGATATGATTGCTTTTGTTGAAATGAGCCGCGACCGGCGCAGCTTCCGCTTTTTGATGTACACGCCTGATGGTCGTAAGCTTTTGGGCGAGAGCGATGATGTTCAGGTGATGGCGAACGCCGTCACGAATTATCTCGGCCGTCGACTTGTTGAACGTGAGCGCGCGATTGCATCGGCTCTATCATTTGAATCACTGCCTGAGGAACGCAAACCTCTTGAGCTTGAGGTTCATCAGGACTCAATCACCGCGATGCCGGTTGTCACCGAGATTGTGCGAACAGAACGCGGCTCATCCTTCGGATCATTTCTAATTGGTCTCGCGCTCGGCATCATCGGCCTATACGCCTATTTAAATTGGGACAATATTGTCGTCCCTCACATCAAACTTCTGACTGAATATCTCGGCGCGCGATAAATCAGTCGTGATCGACTAGAACGATCACCGCATTTTATGGCTTGAATGTGATTGTACCGACAGCACCGATCTCACCTGACTCCAGAAGACCGCGCGTCTGCCCCGTTATTTTGATACCCGTCTCGGTGCGATCAAAATCAAAAATATGATAGCCAGCGCGATGCGTAGCACTTCCGCGCGCCGCTGATGCAGAAGGCGCGCCGATTACCGGCACACGACCTTCAGGCCCTTTTATATAAGCGAGTGAAGATACGTGATTATGACCATGCAAAATGAGTTCTGCACCCGTCTCGCTGATAATCTTTTCAAAGCGTGATGCATCAGTGAGTGTTCGTCCAAAAGTAGCGCCGCCTTGATAGGGTGGATGATGAATCATCACCACACGCGCAAGACCCTGATTTTTTAGAAACGCCATGGCTTTCTCAAAATCTTTGCGCTGCTTTTCACCCATCCATCCAGTCGCCATGAAAGGTGATGTCGGCACACCCGAATTCAACCCTACAAGAGCCAAAGGGCCCATCAAACGAATATAGGGGAAGCCTTCAAAGCGACCGGAGTCGGTTGTCATCCACCGACTCCAATATTTTTCAATATTCGCCGGTGATGAGCCGACATAGGCATCATGATTGCCCGGTACGAGGCTGACGCGCGTGGGATCACCAAGACCTTCCATGAAACGCGTGGCGGCAACAAATTCGTCTGGCAATGCGATATTCAAAAGATCGCCCGCGCAAGCGATGTGATCAGGCGATTGGGCTTTGATGTCGTAAATGATGCGTTGGAGCACACCCATGTCATGCAAGGCGCGCCGCTTTCCGACCCAATTCACATAGCCGAAAAATCGCTTACCGATGAGGTCGCGAACGCGCGGCTGCGGCAAAGGCCCCAAGTGCACGTCCGACAAATGGACGAGCCGGAACATGGATGTTTCAGTGCCCGTGACAGATCACCGCGTCAAGCACTTCCGATGAAGATCCCCGCCAGAAAGACAAGTACACCCCCAGCAACGACCTGAAAAGCGGCCTGCAAAAAGGGCGTATCCATATATTTCGCGCGAATCCAGGCAACCGCCCAAAGCTCGATCAACACAATGACCGTGGCAATGGCTGTGGCGATGAAAAAGGCGTTGGGGAGCGAATCGGGAACGAGATAGGGGATCGTGTGACCGATACCGCCAATCGTCGTCATCACGCCGCAAATCCCGCCGCGCAACCATGGCGACCCGCGACCGGTCAGTGAGCCGTCATCCGAGAGCGCTTCGGCAAATCCCATGGAAATACCCGCGCCGATGGACGCCGCAAGACCAACAAGAAAAGTTGACCAGTTGTTATGCGTGGCGAATGCGGCTGCAAAAAGTGGTGCGAGCGTTGAGACAGATCCATCCATCAATCCGGCAAGACCAGGCTGAACATATTGCAACACGAACATGCGCTTTTTTGTTGCTGCTTCTTCATCAGCCGCTTCGCCCTGCCCTGAAGCTTCAATCAATTCGCCCGCTTTCTTTTCATGATTGCGTTCGATCTCGGCGAGATTGAGAAGCATCGCGCGCACATCCACATCAAGCACGCGATCGGCAGCCTTCTCGTAAAAGTTTGCCGCTTGCATTTCCATGATCTTGGCATCTTGGCGCATTTTATCAACACCAAGATTCTTCACGAGCCACACGGCGCGGCGCTTCAAAAAGCCCTTCACATCCTCACGACGGATCGGCGACAAATGATCACCGAAGCGGGATTTATACATGCCATAGAGCATGTCGCGATGGCTGCGCTCTTCCTCGGCCATCGCATCAAAAACTTTTGCGGAGTGCGGATAACGTTCACGCAGCTGATCAGCAAAATCCTGATAGATGCGCGAATCTTCCTCTTCACTGGAAATCGCAAGCGTCAGAATATCGCGCACGGTCAGTTCGGCGAACGTAATCTGGGCCATTTGCGGCAACTCCTAAAAACACTAATCGAACCCGCTTCTACTCAAAGCCGCCCGACTTGCAATCATGTTACGCGTCGTTTTACGGGGACAAAGCGCTTCCGGATGCGCGAAAAAGCCGCCCAAATGTCAAAAACCGATGGGGACCGCCAAAATTGCTTCGGCCTGCCCCCTTGAAGAGCGCGCGCCTTTCACGAAAATGCAACCCTAGTCACGGCCCAACGGGTCGAAACCAAAAGGGTGATAGGGTTATCCATGCATTATTCCGTCTTCAGCATCATCTCGCAGGCCTTCAAGGGCCAGAAGGACTGGAAACCCGTCTGGCGTTATCCCGACCCCAAAGCCGAATATGAGATCCTCATCATCGGCGGCGGCGGGCATGGTCTTTCGACCGCCTATTACCTCGCCAAGAACCACGGCTACACGAATATCGCTGTCATCGAGAAAAACTATCTCGGCTCAGGATCTGTCGGGCGCAACACGACGATTGTGCGCTCGAATTATCAGGAGCCCGGAAATATCCCCTTCTATGAGCATTCACTGAAACTCTGGGAAGGGCTTGAGCAGGATTTCAATTACAATGCGATGATGTCGCAACGCGGCGTGTTGAACCTCTATCACTCCGACAGCCAGCGCGATGATTACGCACGGCGCGGCAATGCGATGATGATGCATGGCGTTCGTGCAGACTTGCTCAATCGCGAACAGGTGCGCGACGTCGTACCGTTCCTCGATTTTGATAATGCGCGCTTCCCGATACATGGCGGCTTGATGCAATGGCGCGGCGGCACAGCGCGACATGATGCGGTGGCGTGGGGCTTTGCACGAGGCGCAGATTCGCGCGGCGTCGATATTCTGCAAAACACGGAAGCGAAGCAGATCCGCGTCGAGAACGGCAAGGTGACCGGCGTTGAAACATCACGTGGTTTTATCAAGGCTAAGAAAGTCGGGATCGTTGCTGCAGGCAACACGACACGTATTGCTGAAACGGCTGGCCTTCGCCTGCCGATCGAATCCTATGTGCTGCAAGCATTTGTGTCGGAAGCAATCAAGCCGCTGATCCCGTGCGTTGTTACATTCGGAGCGGGACATTTTTATATCAGCCAGTCGGACAAAGGCGGGCTCGTCTTCGGCGCGTCGCTTGATTACTACACATCCTATGCCGCACGCGGCAATTTGCCCGGCGTTGAAGATACAATCGAAGAAGCCATGGCGATCATGCCATCGATCAGTCGCGTGAAACTCTTGCGTCACTGGGGCGGCATTATGGATATGTCGATGGATGGTTCGCCGATCATCGATAAGACCGGAATTGACGGGCTCTATATCAATTGCGGCTGGTGCTATGGCGGCTTCAAGGCCACACCGGCATCGGGTTATTGCTTCGCGCATCTGCTTGCCACAGGTGAGTCACACCCTGTCGCGACAGCATTGAAACTCAATCGTTTCGAAACCGGTTACGTCATAGACGAAGCCGGTACCGGCGCGCAACCAAACCTTCACTAAAGGAACGGACATCATGCGTATCCCCTGCCCGTTCTGCGGCCCACGCGACTCTCAGGAATTTTCATTCCTCGGCCAAGCCGGCTTAAAACGGCCCGATCCGAATGCGCCTGACGCGCAAATGCAGTTTCATGATTATGTGCATATTCGCGACAATAAAGCGGGTGTGACACAAGAATTATGGTTGCATGCCAATGGCTGCCGCTCTTGGATTGTTGTGACACGCAATACGCTGACGCATGAAATTACGGGTTCGGAATTTGCGTCTCCTCAGGTGAAGGAGGCCGCACAATGAGCCAGCTCCATCGTCTTTCATCCGGCGGTCTGATTGATCGCGCGAAACCACTCTCATTCAAGTTCGACGGCAAAACCTATCAAGGCTTTGCAGGCGATACGCTTGCGTCTGCTTTGCTCGCCAATGATGTGCAGCTTGTCGCGCGCTCCTTCAAATATCATCGCCCGCGCGGCATTCTCACCGCCGGATCGGAAGAGCCGAACGCGCTTGTCGAATTACGCCAAGGCGCACGACGCGAACCGAATGTGCGCGCAACAACCGCCGAGCTTTATGATGGCTTGATCGCGCAAAGTCAGAACCGCTGGCCGTCGCTCTATTTCGATTTTGGCGCAGTCAACTCTCTGCTCTCGCCATTTTTTGCAGCGGGCTTCTACTACAAAACCTTCATGTGGCCTACGGCGTTTTGGGAGAAGGTTTACGAGCCTCTCATTCGCCGCGCGGCAGGACTTGGCAAACCGCCCGTCGGTGATGATCCTGATACATATGAGAAAGCCTTCGCGCATTGCGATCTGCTCGTGATCGGTGCGGGTCCTGCAGGGCTTGCTGCGGCATTAGCTGCCGGCCGCTCCGGCGCGCGTGTAATCCTTGCTGATGAAGGCCCGATGCTCGGCGGGCGTTTGCTTTCTGATAGACGCATCATCGGCAATCAATCGGGGCCTGATTGGGTGAAGGCGACGGAAGCGGAACTCGCATCCCTTCCGAATGTGCGCATCATGCCGCGCACGACGATTTTCGGCATCTATGATCATGGCGTTTATGGCGCGCTTGAGCGTGTGAATGATCATGTCGCCACACCGCCCGCGCATGAACCACGCCAACGCGCCTATCGCATTTACGCGAAACGCGCAGTGCTCGCTGCAGGCGCAATCGAGCGGCCGCATGTGTTTGGTAACAATGATCGGCCGGGTGTGATGCTTGGCTTGGCGATGCGCTCTTATATCAACCGCTATGCTGTCGTGCCTACAAAACGCGTCGCCATCTTCACATCGAGCGATGAAGGCTACGCAACCGCGCATGATCTCATCGCAGCAGGCGCATCCGTGCAGGCGATCATTGATACACGTGCGGATGCGACGATCTCTGCTCCAAATGACATTCCGCATTTCAAGGGCGCGCGTATTCTGCGCGTGCTTGGCAACAAACAAGTGCAAGGTGTGGAAATCGAATTGAAGGACGGCGCAATCCGCATTCTCGATTGCGACGGCGTTGCCATGTCGAATGGCTGGAACCCTGCCGTGCATCTCACCTGCCATCTTGGCGGCCGTCCAGTCTGGGATGACAAGACAAACGCGTTCTTGCCGGGCAATGTGCCCGCAGGATTGAGTGTCGCGGGTGCCGCACAAGGTCACTTCGGCTTGAAAGAAACGCTCGCCGATGGTTTGCGTCTCGGCGCGTCCATCGTCGATGAACTCGGTTTCAAAGCGTCTGGAATTACAACGCCGGATACTGATCCCGAAAGTCTCGCGCATACGCCGCTCTGGCGTGTGAAAACGAGCAAGGGCAAATGCTTCGTCGATTTCCAGCACGATGTCACGGATACCGATATCGAACTCGCAAACCGCGAAGGCTTCCGCTCGGTCGAACATATGAAGCGGTATACGACGCTCGGCATGGCAACCGACCAAGGCAAGACGGCGAATATCTCCGGTCTCGCGATTTTGGGTGAGGCCTCGGGCCGCAAAATGGCGGAAGTCGGCACGACGATTTTCCGTCCTCCCTATACGCCTGTCGCGCTTGGTGCGCTTGCAGGCCATCATGTGCATAAAGGTTTCCGCCCGACACGCCTCACACCCTCACATCAATGGGCAGAAGAGCAAGGCGCGGTCTTTATGGAAACGGGCCTCTGGCTCCGCGCGCAATATTTTCCGAAAACGAAAAATGAAAGCTGGCTTGATGCGATGATCCGCGAAGTTGAGATCACACGCTCAAAAGTCGGCGTGTGTGATGTGTCGACGCTCGGCAAGATCAATCTGCAAGGCAAGGACGTCGGCACATTTTTGGATCGCGTCTATACCGGCACATTCTCGACGCTTCCTGTCGGCAAAGTGCGTTACGGTCTGATGATGCGCGAAGACGGCTTTGTGCAAGATGATGGAACGACGTCGCGCTTAAGTGACAATCACTGGCTGATGACGACAACCACAGCCGGTGCCGGCAAGGTGATGGCGCATCTCGAATTTTGCCATCAGGTGCTTTGGCCGGAGCTTGATATTGCGTTCACATCGGTCACCGAACAATGGGCGCAATATTCGATTGCGGGGCCGCATTCGCGAGACGTGCTCATAAAGCTCGTCGATCCGCAGCATGGCATTTCGAATGAGGCCTTCCCTTACATGGCGTGCGGCGCGATCACAATTTGCAACGGGATTCCGGCGCGGCTCTTCCGCATCTCGTTCTCGGGCGAAATGGCCTATGAAATCGGCGTGTCAAATCGTTACGGCGATGCGCTGATCCGCGCGATCATGGATGCGGGCAAAGAATTCGGCATCACGCCTTACGGGCTTGAAGCACTCTCGACCATGCGCATCGAGAAGGGCCATGTCGCAGGCAGCGAATTGAACGGCCAGACCACACCGCGTGATCTCGGCCTCATCAAAATAGTCTCGCAGAAAAAAGACTGCATCGGCAAGCATATGTCGGAACGCCCGGCTATGCTCGCGCCGGATCGTCCGATCCTTGTCGGCTTGAAGCCCAAAAATCCGAAATCAAAACTCACCGGCGGCGCGCATTTCCTCGACAAGGGTGCGAAGCCGTCACTCGAGAATGATCTCGGTCATATGATGTCGGTCGCCTATTCGCCGATGCTGAAGAGCTGGATTGGTCTCGGCATTGTGAAGCGCGGACGCGAACGCATTGGCGAGACGATCCGCGCTGTCGATTTCGTACGTGGCACGGAATTCGAAGTCGAAATTTGTGATGCTGTTTTCTTCGATCCTGAAGGAGTGCGTATCCGTGGCTAATCTCGCTCCCCGTTCCGCGCTCGCTCCTTTCCTTCATGCGGGTCATCATGGCGCAGAAGGCAAAACCGGCGTCACTCTGCGCGAAGTCACCGCATGCGCGCTTGCAGAGCTCACCGCGTTCAAGGGACAGAAAGAAGCGCTTGCGACTGTTATTGTGACAAGCTTCGACATCGCTCTGCCCGCCGCCAACAAGTCTGTATCAAAAGATGGCGTAACATTCGTGACCGTGAGGCCAGGCAAATGGCTCGTGACGGGCGAAGGCCATGCCGAACTGGATCTCGTCAAAAAACTTGAAAAGGCGACAGGTTCGCTCGCCGCAGTTGTCGATCAATCTGATGCCCGCGCGCTCGTCGAAATCTCCGGCGACAAAGCCCGCGGCGCGCTCGCTAAAGGCGTCATGATTGATCTCGATCCGGTTGCATTCAGCACGGGCGATGCGGCGACAAGCTTTGCAGTTCAATTCTGGATCACGCTCTGGCAAACCCATGACGCACCAATCTATCGCCTTGCAGTCTTTCGTAGCATGGGTCGTGATCTTTTGCATTGGCTTGAGAGTTCCGCTGCGGAATATGGTTATGAATTAGCGTAAAAATGTTTTCCAAACTTTAGATTGTATAGAAAAACCTATTTATTCATTGAAAGGTAAGAGTAAAATCTACTCAGCGTCACGTTCTTAATTTTCATTGTTCTTTTTTCTTGATTTGATATCATCCTTGTCCGTTCAACAAAAAATGACCCCGCCATCCGTAAATTTTTTGACGCTCAGATGGATTATTTCACAATGGTCCAAGGCGATACATCATTTGACGAAACTATTAACCGAATTGATCAGATTAAAAAGAAATCTGAGTTTGAACTTGTTCTCGCCGATACGATAAATCGTCACGGCTTAAAGAGTCTTGCCTTTATGGGATTTAACATTGGCGCGTTGAATAAAAGTGAACCTGATATTTTGGTGACCTATTCGCAAGAATGGATCAATCACTATCGTTCACGTGATTATCTTGAAGTCGATCCCGTGATTCACCAAGGTTTGAAATCTATCTTGCCTGTTGATTGGTCAAACTTTGATCGACGCGATGCGAAGGTGCGCGCATTATTTAGCGAGAGCCGTGAAGCGGGACTTGGCAATCAAGGGCTTTCGATTCCCGTTCGTGGTCGGCATGGTGATATGTCTTTATTTAGCCTAATCTGCGAGGCCAATGAGCATGACTGGTCGTCGATGAAGAGAAATTATATTCGCGATTTTCAAACACTTGCTGTCTTTTTTCACCAGTCCGTTTTACGCACTTATACAAATTCGGAATTTCAAGTTCAGCTCACGCCCCGCGAGGCTGAATGCCTTCATTGGGCCGCTTGCGGGAAAAACGAGCGAAGAGACAGCAATGATCTTGGGTCTCACGCGACGTGGCGTGCGGTATCACATCGAGTATATCATTTTTAAACTCAATGCGGTCAATCTCGCCCATGCCGTTGCCAAAGGCATTCATTTCAGAATCATAAATCCACCATGATAGAGAGATTCGTTACTTTACGTATTGGAGACATCGGACAGTCGGCAAATAAAATCTCTCTGTTAGGCTTGTGCTCCCTCTAATTTCCTAAGGGAGCAAACTATGATCATTCTCGTCAATGGTAATGAACAAGCTGATTATGCGTATCTCACGAATAAAACGTTCTGCATTAGGGCAAAAGTTTTTCATGAGCGTTTGAAATGGGATGTCAATGTCATTGATGGCCTTGAGAAAGACAGCTTTCATCAAGAAAATCCGCTCTATTTGATTTCCGTCGATGAAGTGACAGGGAATGTTCGGGGCACATTACGGCTTTTACCAACAACGGGCCCCAATATGTTGCGTGATGTATTCCCCATTCTTTTACCTCCCGGCGAAGTGGTTGAAAGTGCAACAATTTGGGAAAGCTCTCGCTTTTCCATGGAACCGGGAGCTGAAACGCCAGAGCCCGGCCGGCTCTTAAGTTCGGTAACAGGGGAGTTGCTGGCGGCCATCGAAGAAGTGGGACTTCTCACCGGCCTTACGGAAGTTGTCTCGGTTTTCGATGCGCGAATGGTGCGAATATTTCGGAGCGCAGGCTGCCCTGCTTGTATCATTAGGCGTCCGCAACGGATTGGTGAATACATGACGAATGCGGGTCTTTTCGAAATCAGCGAAACAGCGCGCGGTAAAAACCGTTCTGCTTGCGGCATAACAGGTTCGGTTCTCGAACCCCAAAGTACGAGGCGACTCTTCGCCGCCTGAAGCAATGGCGGTTCGGTTGATCCCTAAATCGCGGCGTCCGACTTGACAGGTCGGGCGCCGCTCTGTTTCCTCATCCCTGCTGTTTTCCGGCGGGAAAATGGTTCGTGGCTCCGGCAGGAGCGGGTTTTCAAATCTTTCCTCTTCATCGGGCCACCGATGGGAGCCATTGTCAGGTTCGCCGGGTCAGTGTCCGTATTTCTCTCACCTTCCGATGTGGCGGCTTTGCTGTTGAGCCTCAAAGTTGCTTTGGTCGCGACATTGTGGACATTACCGCCTGGTATTGTGATCGCCTTTGTACTTGCGCGATTAAAATTTCCTGGCCATGCGGTTGTGAACGGGCTTGTGCATCTGCCGCTCGTGATGCCGCCCGTGGTGACCGGTTATTTGCTGCTTTTAGCGTTCGGTCGTAACGGCATGATCGGCTCAACGTTAGAAGCCTGTTGCGGTTTTATCTTCGCGTTTCGCTGGACAGGCGCTGCGCTGGCCGCGGCTGTGATGGCCTTCCCGCTTGTTGTGCGTGCGATCCGCCTCTCTATTGAAGCGGTTGATAAACGGCTTGAAGATTCCGCCCGCAATCTTGGCGCCCCGCCGATGATCGTATTTTTAAGGATCACACTGCCGCTATCAGCCCCCGGTTTGATTGCAGGCGCGGTCATCGGCTTTGCCAAAGCGCTTGGCGAATTTGGCGCCACCATCACTTTTGTTTCAAGCATTCCGAGTGAAACGCAAACCATTCCTTCGGCGATTTACGCGCTCATCCAAACGCCCGCAGGCGATGGTCCCGCTTTCAAACTCGTACTCGTCTCGATTGCGATTTCCTTCATCGGCCTTCTCGTTTCTGAAGCTTTAGCACGCCGCGTGGCGCGGCCTTAATGACGCAGTCAAAACCGTCGCAAAAGCGACGCGGATGCCTTGATTTCATGTCGCCTGCCGGACAGTGTGACAGCGCGTGGTGCGCATAAACTTTGCGTAATGCGAGGGGAGAGTATTTCGTGCAGACTTTTGATTTCATCATTGTGGGTGCAGGCTCCGCCGGATGCGTGCTTGCCAACCGTCTCAGTGAAAATCCGCGTCATAAGGTGCTGCTGATTGAAGCCGGCGGAAGTGATCGCAAATTCTGGATCCGCACACCGATCGGTTATGGCATGACCTTTTTCGATCGCAACGTAAATTGGTGTTTTGACGGCGAGAAAGATCCCGGACTCAATGATCGCGAAATCTATGTGCCGCGCGGCAAAGTGATCGGTGGTTCAAGCTCGATTAATGCAATGGTTTATTGCCGAGGCGCGAAAACAGATTTTGATGATTGGCGCGATGCTGGTAATCACGGTTGGGGATGGGAGGATGTCAAACCCGCTTTCGAAGCGATTGAACGTCATGTTCGCAAAGATGGTTCGATTGATGGCAAAGGTCCCCTCACGGTCTCTGATCGTCAAAATGATTATCATCCCTTAAAGCGTCATTTTATTGGTGCTGCGCGTGATGCGGGCTTGCCGATTACTGATGGCACCGTTGGACAAGGGGATGAAGGTTTCGGCCCCTATCTCATCAACACGCGTGGTGGTTTGCGCTGTTCTTCAGCTGATGCGTTTTTGCATCCTGTCAAACATCGCACCAATCTGACGATCCTCACAGAAGCGCAGGTCACAAAAATTTTTTTCGAAGACAAACGCGCCGTAGGTGTGAGCTATCGTCGCGACGGCATGATGCAAGAAATTAACGCCACGCGTGAAGTGATCCTCTCCGCGGGCGCTATTCAATCACCATATCTCTTGCAACTCTCGGGCATCGGTCCGGGTGCTCTGTTGCAAAAGAATGGCATTGACGTTCTTCATTCCAATGATGCCGTAGGCGCTCATCTCGAAGATCATGTCGGTATCAATTATTATTACCGTGCGAAAGAACCCACACTCAATGCCGTGCTTGGCACATGGGCCGGACGCATTGCTGCAGGCATCCAATTTGTTTTAACGCGCAGGGGACCTTTGTCGTTAAGCGTCAATCAATATGGCGGCATCGTGCGTTCGTCTTCGTCACAAACGCGACCCGATATGCAGCTCTATTTCAATCCGCTTAGCTACTCGACCGAGAATGCGGGCAAAAGAAAACTCACCGAACCTGATCCGTGGCCGGGCTTTATTCTAAGCTTCAATCCCTGCCGCCCGACAAGCCATGGCCATGTAAAACTCGCTTCACCTGATCCTCTGAAGCACCCCGAGATACTCTTCAATTATCTCGCGACAGAACATGATCATGCCGATGTCATCAAAGGTGCGCGCTTGATTGGGCACGTGCAAAACACGCCCACACTTCAAGCGCTTTTATCCGCACCGCCAAAATTCGATCCGTCAAAAGAAAGCGATGAGTCCTTGATTGCCGATTTCCGCAAGAGATCGGGCTCGGTCTATCATCCGTCTTGCACCTGCCGCATGGCGCCTGAACATCAAGGCGGCGTCCTTGATCCCGAATTACGCGTGCATGGCGTTGAAAATCTCCGCGTTGTTGATGCGTCATCTTTCCCGAATATCACGTCTGCTAACACCAATGCACCCGCCATCATGGTGGGCTGGCGCGCAGCCGACATGATTTTGAAGCATTAGGATTCAATAAGATGGATAAGCTCGTTAAGCTCGAAACATTCTCGAATGAATTTGTCGGCTTCGTTAGGGCGACGAGTGAATCAGGCGCCATAGGATGGGGCCAAGTATCCACCTATAATTCCGATATCACATGTGACATTTTCCATCGTCAAATCGCGCCTCATGCGCTCGGTACCGATGCCTTCGATTTCGAAGACACACTGACTCTCATCGGTGAGCGTGAACATAAATATCCCGGCTCTTATTTGCGTCGCGCGATGACGGGTCTTGATACAGCGCTTTGGGATATGGCGGGCAAACGAGCGGGCAAACCGGTTGTCTCTTTGATTGGTGGCAAGCCCGGAAAATTGCACGCCTATGCTTCATCCATGAAGCGTGACATTACGCCAGAAGATGAGGCCAAACGTTTTGTGAAATTGCGTGATCAATTCGGTTTTGATGCGTTCAAATGGCGTGTGGGCCGTGAATGCGGACGCGATCGCGATGAATGGCCGGGCAGAACGGAAGCGGTTGTGCCGACCGTCAACAAAGCTTTGGGCGATGGCATCACAAAGCTTGTCGATGCGAATTCATGCTATTCGCCAAAACGCGCGATTGAAGTCGGGAAACTCCTCACCGAAAATGGCATTTCGCATTTTGAAGAGCCCTGCCCTTATTGGGAATATGAACAGACCCGTGAAGTGACTGAAGCTCTTGAGATTGATGTCACCGGTGGTGAGCAAGATTGTGAATATGTCACTTTCAAACTCATGATGGATCTGAAGGCAGTTGATATTGTTCAACCCGACATCATGTATATTGGCGGCCTCACGCGTACATTAAAAATTTGTGAAATGGCTGCTGAACGCGGATTTAAAATCACACCGCATGCCGCCAATTTGTCGCTGGTAACCATGTGCACGATGCATCTCTTGGGAGCGATTCCCAATGCTGGGAAATATCTCGAATTCTCCATTGAGGAAGCGGATTATTACCCTTGGCAATATGGGCTTTTCCTCGGCGATCCTTATAAAATCGAGGATGGTAAAGCCACAATTCCGGATGCACCGGGTTGGGGCGTTGAGATTAATCCGGAATGGCTTGAAAAGGCCCAGTATCGCAAAAGCGAAATGGCGCGCTGAGCGACCAACGAATAATCTGATCAAATTCGATCAGGAAAGCGGGTTGAGCGGATCAAAAACTCGTTCTATCTTCATCTTTTAAGGGCCAGAGGCGCGATGCCCTCAAAGGCCCATGCGACTAAGGGTGGAGATCAAGGATGAGCTTTGCTGACGCACAGGGCGCGCATGAGAAGAGTTTTCCGCGCAACTACGGCTTGACCGGACCTTTGAACCGTCAAGCGCTTGATATCGGATTGGCGAATGCCGACTGGTATAAAACCGAAATTCCACGCGCGCGCATGAAAGAATTGATGCAACGCTCTGACGGCCCCGCCACGCGCGACACAATTCTCTGGATCGGCTTCATGATCATCTTTGCCGGTCTTGGCGCCTATCTCTGGCCGAGCCCGTGGTCGATCCCCTTCTTCATGGCCTATGGCGTTCTTTATGGTTCGGGCGGTGATAGTCGTTGGCATGAATTCGGCCATGGCACAGCTTTCAAAACACAATGGAAGAATGAGTTTTTCTATCAGATCGCTTGTTTAGTGATTATGCGGAATCCCGTGACTTGGCGCTGGAGTCATTCACGCCATCATACTGATACAATCATCGTCGGTCGCGATCCTGAAATCGCCGCGATGCGTCCGCCGGATCTTTTTAAACTTCTCATCAATTTTGTTGGACTTATCGATGTGCCAACCGCCATGTCGCAAATGGTGCGTTATACATTCGGCAAGCTCGATGATGCGGAGAAAGATTACATACCCGAAAGCGAATATGAAAAAGTATTTTTCGTCGCGCGTATCTGGTTTGCAATTTATCTCGCAACAGCGGCAACCGCCTTATGGATGCATTCGATCCTGCCCTTCATGATCATTGGGCTGCCCCGCATGTATGGTTGTTGGCACGGGCTTTTATGCGGCGTGACGCAACATATTGGCCTTGCCGAAGATGTTCTGGATCATCGCCAGAATTGCCGCACCGTTCTGATGAACCCGATCAGCCGCTTCATCTATCTCAACATGAATTATCATGTTGAGCATCACATGTTCCCAATGGTTCCTTATTATCGCCTGCCGGAATTACATGAAGTGATGAAGAATGATTGCCCAAAACCCTATTCAGGGTTTCTAGAGGCCTATAGAGAAATCATTCCGACCGTGATCCGGCAATTGCGCGATCCGACCTACTTCGCCAAACGCGTTTTGCCAGCAACCGCACGTCCCTATAAGCCCGCTCCGGAGCCTGTGCTCTAAACGAAAGAAGCCTCCTCACCCCAACACATAAGTGCGGGATGCTTCCGGATCTTCGGTTGAATAAGCGACGCTCGCCAACTCATTCCACACGGCATCGGGGATGGGATAAGACGCCCATTCAATCGTCTGCGTCACGAATTCAGGTTTCGTGACACCGCAAATGGTGGAGACGAGATTCTTATTACGCATCGAGAATTGCAACGCGACCGCGCCCGTTGGCACGCCATGTTTGGCGCAAATGGCTTCAACCGTGCGCACAGGCGCTAACACTTCATCGGTGGCTTCTTGATAGACATAGCGCTTGTAGGTCGCGCTGCCTTGCGCCAACACACCGCTCGCATAAGGGGCCGCATTGAACACCGCAATTCCGCTCGCGGCGCAAGCATCAATCAAAGGTGAAGCGTGACGGTTCACGATCGTATAACGGTTATGGGTGAGCACGACATCAAAAGGATAATCTTTGACGAGGTCCATCATGATGTCGGTGCGACCGGCACCCAAGCCAACAGCTTGGCAAAGACCTTCGATTTTCATTTTGAACAATTCATCAAGCGCGCCGCCTTTCTTTGTCACATCCTCAAGTGACAAAGCATATTCCGGATCATGAAAATGAAGGAGCGGAATACGATCAAGACCGAGCGCTTTTAAGCTCTCTTCCAGCGAACGACGTGCGCGTGCGACATCAAATTTATTGGTCTTGAAATCGCGATCAAGTTTTGTCGCGAGCACAAAATCTTTTGGTAAGCCGCCATTCGCTTTGATCGCGCGACCAATCCGCCGCTCCGCTTCGCCCATGCCGTAATTGCGCGAAGTGTCGAGCGAATTGATCGGGCTTTTAAACACGGCGGCGAGAGTCTCTTCCGCTTCTTTGTCACTGACCGCGAAGCCGAATGTTTCCGGCATATTCCCAAGCCCTGCCGTGCCGAACGAGACACGAGTTACAGAAAGACCAGATTTGCCAAGCGGAATACGATCCATGAGCGAAAAAGACATGCGAAACTCCCCACCTTTTTAATTAGGCTCACAGGATATCCCGCCGCCTGCGTCTTTTGTAATCATACTAGAAATGAGGTGATACGCGAAAGCAAGCGTAAAAAGGCAAGAGCAAAAAGTAAGGCCGCATTTCAAATCATCGCCTCGATCAAAAACGGACCCTTCTGCCGAAATGCCGTTGCCAACAGGTCAGAAAATTCCCTGCATGTTGTCGCGCGCGCGCCCTCAACACCCATACCGGCAGCAAGCGACACCCAGTTGAGCCCCGGATCATCGATCCGCATCATACGTTCGGCATTACCGCCATGAACGGGAACGCCGACATTTTTCATTTCGTGCTGCAAAATCGCATAGCCGCGATTATTCAAGATGATCGTCACCACATCAAGACATTCGCGCGCCTGTGTCCAAAGCCCTTGCAGCGTATACATGCCGCTGCCATCCGCCTGAAGCGCGATGACTTTTCTATTTGGGCACGCAACAGAAGCACCGGTTGAAAGGGGAATGCCGACGCCGATCGCACCACCTGTGACCATCATATAGTCATGTTGAGATGCGTTTTCTGAAAGCGCATAAAAACGCCGTGCGGATGTGAGCGCTTCATCTGAAATGATCGCCTGATCCGGAAGCGCTTGCGCAAGAAGTACTGCAACCGCATCTTCTGTAAGAGGGCCCGTTGGCATGCCGTTCGAAGACGCGGCTTTGATTTTATTTTTACGTTTTAGTGGTTGGCCACCAAGACCATTACCCAAACGCGCGAGCGCATCAGGAATATCGTCACGCACGGTGGCCAATGAAATGGGTTTGCATGTCTTCGGCGTCAACGCACTCGGCTTTCCCGGATAGGCAAAGAAGGCAACAGGCGCAATCGCCCCGATCAGAATCAACACATCAAGATGCGCGAGCATCGCCACAGCTTCATCAACCGGATAGGGAATTCGTTTGAGCGATGGACGACCGGCACCGCGTGATAATCGCGAAATGAAAACGGGGACATAAAGATCAACATCATGGCGCGCGGCAATCTCTTCAACGAGCGAAAGATTTTCCGCATGAAGCGCTTCGCCATCAAGAAGAATGCCGCATCGGCCCGGATAAGCGCGGATTGCTTTGACGGCGCTTTTCACTTGATGATCGTCAATGACAGGCTTTGTCACCGGAGAAACTTTACCGATTTTCTTCGCGCACATTTCACCCCAAGCAGCATCCGCAGGGAGAATCATGGTTGCGACGCTGGAAAGTCGTTGCGCCGCTTCACATGCTGAAGCTGCCCCGCGAGCGACATCATCAGTGCTCTTCACACGATAAACCCATTCAGACATCGGAAGCGCAAGGCTCTCAATATCGCTCGTTAAAGGCGCATCATAATCGAGATGATAAGAGGCGTGATCGCCAACAACGGTGACAACCGGCGAAAACGCGCGCCGCGCATTGTGAAGATTGGCAAGACCATTGGCGAGCCCCGGCCCTGTATGAAGAAGTGCCGCCGCAGGCCTCCCCGTCATGCGCGCATAGCCATCGGCCGCGCCGGTCACCACGCCTTCAAAGAGACCCAAGATACAGCGCATTTGCGGCTTGCGATCGAGCGCCGCCACGAAATGCATCTCGGATGTGCCAGGATTGGCAAAGCACACATCAACGCCATGAGCGATGAGCGTATCGCATAGGTGATCAGCGCCGTTCATTTGGATCTCCCCCTGTCCATTCAACCGAAGCGAGGCTTTTCTTGCAACCGTTTTGAAACCGTGGAAACTGTCTCAAAAGCCAATCTACTCCACCTGACAGGGGAAAGACCTATGACCGCGTTGAACGCCCGCCCCGACAAGGCTTCGCTTGAGACTGTGATTCGCACCCTGTCTGAACAATTCGGCAATCGCGCAGTTACCAATCCGGGTGTACTCGGAACACATGCCAACACGCTGACATGGGTTGCGCCGCAACCGCCCGATATTGTTGTCTTCCCGCATTCGACTGAAGAAGTGTCGGCCATCGTCAAACTTTGCGCAGACCATCGCGTGCCGATCATTCCCTTTGGCGCAGGCACATCTTTTGAAGGTCATGTGAACGCGCCATGGGGCGGCGTTTCCATCGATACGAGAGAGATGAATTGCGTGTTGGCCATTCATTCCGAAGATCTTGATTGCGTGATCGAGCCCGGCATCACGCGCAAAGCCCTCAATGAGCAGCTTCGCGATACGGGATTTTTCTTTCCCATTGATCCGGGTGCGGATGCTTCGCTTGGCGGCATGGTGTCAACGCGCGCGTCGGGCACCAATGCGGTGCGTTATGGCACGATGAAAGACAATGTGTTGTCATTGAAAGTCGTGCTGCCGAATGGGGAAGTGATGACGACGGCGCGGCGCGCGAAAAAATCATCGGCCGGTTATGATCTCACGCGTTTGTTTGTGGGGGCCGAAGGCACGCTTGGCGTGATCACAGAAATCACCTTGCGCCTCTCGGGTATCCCCGAAGCGATCTCGGCAGGCATCTGTCCCTTCCCGAGTGTGAAGGCCGCGTGCGACGCGACGATTCTCACAATTCAATCAGGCCTGCCGGTGGCGCGCATTGAACTCGCTGATGAATGGCAAGTCAAAGCCTTCAATCTTCATTCGAAACTCTCATTGCCTGAAACGCCGATGCTTTTCGTAGAGTTTCATGGAACGGACCAAGGCGTGAAAGAACAGGCTGAACGTTTCGGCGATATTGCGGCGGAATATGGTGGCAGACCTTTTGAATGGGCGACGAAACCTGAAGACCGCACGCGGCTCTGGCAAGCGCGGCATGATGCCTATTGGTCAGCACTCGCAATCCGCCCCGGTTGCAAAGTGATCGCCACCGATGTGTGCGTGCCGATTTCACGTCTTGCCGAATGTGTTGTGGAAACACAAAAAGATGTGCAAGCGACCGGCTTAACCGCGCCCATTGTCGGCCATGTGGGCGATGGCAATTTTCATCTGACCCTTCTTTGCGACATGGACAGCGCTCAGGAAGTTGAAACATGCCGCGCCTTTTTGCATCGACTGGTAGAAAGGTCACTCGCAATGGAAGGTACATGCACAGGCGAACATGGTGTCGGCCAAGAAAAGATGAAATATCTGTTGAAAGAACATCCCGCTGCGACCCTTGATACGATGCGCGCGATCAAACAAGCGCTTGATCCGCAAAACATCATGAATCCGGGAAAGATTGTGGCAGTGTGATGCGACAGGCTTTATTGTGAAGCCAACATGCCGCGCGCGGTATCTGAATCAGTCACAACATAAGCAGGCTTGCTGATTTTCATCATCGCAACCATGCCCTCAATTTTATGAGGGCCGCCGGACGCTAAAATAAGTTTCGGTGATTTCACAAGCTCAGCGGGCGTGATCGCAATCGCACGTCTGTTCGCCGGATGATCAATAAGTTGACCATCGCGATCAATGAAATGACAAAGAACATCACACACAGCACCAGCTTTTGTAAGCCCCTCAAGATCGGTGCGCTCAAGCATGTGATAGCGAAAAATAGTTGATTGCGGTGAGAAGTCGCCCACGCTGACGATCGATAAATCAGCGCTACGTGCGCGTTCGCGTACTTCGGCCAAGCCTTTATGCGCGAAGAGTGCCGCGCGCGTTTGCTCATCTGGCGCATAAACAGGTGCCGCCAACATATAACATTCACCGCCAAAGAGATCCGCGAAGCGCCACGCCATTTCTGATGGATTAAGTCCGGATGCCCGCGTTAATCCACCAAGAAGCGACACAACCGTGAAGTCTATCAAAGGTCGTGCGGTCATCGCATCAAGACTTGCACGCAATGTCGCGCCCCATCCCATGCTCACCGTCATTTTGTCGTGCAAGAGTGTATCAACAAGCGCGCCCAAACGCAGACCAATCAGCGATGAAATTTTCGATGCATCATCAGGGGTGGGAATGACAATCGCTTCGCGAATTGAGAATTTCGATTCAAGATCACGCTCGAGCGCTGCGCATTCGGAAAGTTTTCCGGTAACACGAATTTGCACCGTACCATCGCGTCGACATTGCGCGAGAAGTTTGACAACACGAATACGTGTGAGGCCAAGACGCTCCGCAATCGCCTCCTGCGTCATATCTTCCATATGATAGAGCCAAGCGATGCGCGTCTTCAAATCCTGATCAGGCGGTTCTGCACCCGTATCCGCAAATCGCCGATCATTCATCTTCATATCGCCCGCCTCAGAAAACACTCTCTACTCGACGCGAAGCGATACCTCTCGTCAAGAGGGGTCAGAGATGATCGCGCCGAACATCCTTCGCAAAGAGATAGATCGCAAGGCTTATGAGTAAAAGTACCGCAAAACCGCCATGCAACACCGCATATGCAAAATCCGCCGGTCCCGTCAAAAGCCGCGTCATGACTGCGCCTGAGATCGGCTGGATAATTGCCGCGCCGCCAATAAAGAGAATATTGAGAAAAGTGATGCCGCGCCCCAGTAAATGATCCGGCACGAAAGCACGTCCATGCGCCATCAACACGCCATAGGTCATACCGGCAGCCCCAAGGATCGAAAGCAAAATCGCCGCCGTTGTTAATGATGGCTCAAAAAGAGCGAGACCCAAAAAGCCTGCAGCGGAGAGCGCGGTGCCAATCACCGGAATCCATTTATAACCGCCAAATACGCGATCGAGCGGACCATAGATTAAGGCGCCTGCGGACATGGATGTCGCCATGATCAACAAAATGAATCCGCGATCGACAGGGGCAAGCCCATAAACATCGCTCAAAAAGGGACCGGCCCATAAACCACGTTCCGCGATGATCACCGCATAACTAATGGTGGCCAAGGGCAAAAGCGGCCAGAGAGCGCGGATCGACAAAATGATTTTCAATCCATCAATCAATCCTTCCGCACGTGTAGTCGTGACACGCGGCGGGTTTCGAATGATGAGCGCTAACAGAAGCGCAACAAGCGCTGTGACCAAAGCCAAGACAAGAATGGCGCCACGCCATCCGATGACACTTGTGGCAAGCGCTAAAGGCGAAGCGGCAATCAAATTGCCCGCTGAGCCAATGCCGATCAACCAGCTGCACAAAAGCGCGAAGCGTTGCGGCGGATAGATACGGCCAAACACATAGACCGCACCCATATAAATAGCGCTGCAGCCAATACCGATCAAAGCGAGCGCGATCTGTAATGTGAAGCCACTTTGCGCATTGGCGAAAAGAAGCGCGCCGATAACGGCAGCGATCATTGTCACAGGCACCGTACGTCGTGGACCCCACGCATCAAGCGCCCAACCAACAGGGAATTGCATAACGATGAAGCCAAGAATCCACGCGGTTTGAAGCGCCGCCAAAGCCTGCGGATCAAGTCCCAATTCATGCCCGAGTTCCGGCGCGATCACCGCCAAAAAGGAGCGAAAAAATTGGCTGAGAATATAGCCGCTTAAAAAACTGAAAAACGCGACCATATACCAAAGACTTTCACTTAACGAGCCACAACCTGATAACCCGCCGCTGCCATTACACGCAGTAATTCCTTGTGACCGATTTGGGCCATTTGCAAAGGCGGTGCTTTCACCGGGTCTTGCTCCGCTTCAACAACGAACCACCCTTCATAGCCATAAGAGGCAAGCTTTTTCACAATCGCTTCGAAATCAAGCGATCTATCACCCGGCACTGTGAAAGCGCCCTTGATAACCGCGTCAAGAAAAGATTCTTTCGAACGATCAAGGCCGTTGATCACATCCATGCGCACATCTTTGGTGTGAACATGCGTAATTCGCTTATGGTGCTTATCAATTACCCGCAAAACATCACCACCCGCAAAAGCCATATGGCCCGCATCAAAGAGAAGCGGAATACCTTCGCCCGAATATTTCATGAAAAGATCAAGCTCATGCTCGGTCTCGATCACGGCGGCCATATGATGATGATAGGAAAGCGGCATGCCTTGATCCGCGCACCATTCACCGAAGGCCGTCATTTTGCGCGCATAGATTTTGATCTCATCTTCCGAGAGTTTCGGCTTTGTCGAAAGCGGTTTCGAGCGATCGCCCTGAATGGTGCGTGCGGTTTCGCCATAAATAATGCATGGCGCATTCATCGCCTTGAACAAAGTCATCTGCGCCGCGATGCGCTCTTTTTCGCGCTCCATATCACCATCAAGCAAAAGACCGGAAAACCATCCGCCACAAACTGAAATGCCATAGCGCGACAGAATTGATCCCAATTCTTTTGGATCAAGCGGAAAGCGACGGCCCGTTTCCATGCCGGTAAAACCCGCGACTGATGCCTGACGCAAACATTCCTCAAGCGAAACATCATCGCTCAATTCGACAAGATCATCGTTCCACCAGGAGATCGGAGAAATGCCCAGTTTCGCTTTCATCGTCATTTATCCTTAATCAAAGAGGTCGCAGACACGGGAGCCGTGAGAGATGCGAAGAGCCCTAATCGAAAGCCCTCTCGCCTTCAAGCGCACCAGTGCCTGAATTCAAAAAAGAACATTGATCAAAGAGAACCGATCGCCCGCGCGACAGACTCCGCCTCGGCTTTTGTGAGACTTCCCAAGCGCATAGCGACGGACCAACGACCCTTCGGATCAAGCGTGACAACATTGCCCTTCGCTTTCTCGGCCGTATAGCCTTCAGGCTCCGACGTTGCCGGAAAAGCCATGCCGATCGCATCTTGATCACCGGTACGACTGATCCAGCGCACGCATTTGCGTACCTCCGAGGGTTTGTAGCGAATATAATCGGCAAACCCATCAGGTCGCTTTAGCATCGCATGCGCATAGCCCTCTTTGTCGCTTTCCATATCGATATAGAAGACGATTTCAGGATCATAACCTTGCCCGGCTTTCAACACATGATGAAGCGAGGGATCTTTAGCGAGATCAGCAATGAATTCGCGATAACCGAGCTTCGGCGTGATGTGTCCCGGGATGGATTGACGCACGCGCACCGTCTCTGGCGATTTCTTCGCCGTATAAATCAACTCACCGCCGTCAACGGGCCTGAAATTCGCATGCGCCAAATACATGAGATCCATCGGGATCTGCATGAGATTTTCAACATCAAGCTTCGCGTCAAAAAGTGTTCCCGCCTCATGGATTTTATAGGTTGATGTCGCACGGTAATTGACGGTGAAGGCGACCGTGTAGTGATAGGTGCCGCCAACCGTAATGGTCTTCGCCGTTTCATCGCAATCGAGATAGGCACGTTGGAAAGGCGCATTCGGCAATTCGCCATGTAACGGATGACGATCTTGAGGGCCCGGCGCGCCCATGCCCGTCAAACCGCAATGAATGAAAAACGCACCATAAGTTTCAAGATAAGAGCGCGTATCCACCGGTTCATCAAACATCGACTTCATCGCCAATTCACGACCATCAAAACTACAGCGCCATATCTGATGACCTTTAAAGGGGAGAATGATCAACTCACCACGCAAATTGGCTACACGCAACGCGGCGATGCCATTGTCATGGCGGAATGTTGAGACGCGAAAGGCTCCCATGGTGAGGAGCTGACGCTCCTTCTCACCGAATAGGGTCTCGGTAAGCTCAATGCGTAGCGTCATAATCTTTGTCTTCCTCGTGCGAGAATATATCCACACCCTCGCCGCTTTTATTTTTCATGGCCGATCTTTTCGACGATCAAGCCAGTCCTTTATTCTGAAATATCCGCCAATATAAGGCAAGAACCAGGGTGAACCATGATAGAGCGGATGTGTCGGAAATTCGGGACGATCAAAGGCGCAGACTCGATTAGCGCTCCCGATCACTTTACGCGCGATCTGATGACCGAGATAGGACATCATCGCGACACCTGATCCATTACATCCAAGCGCATAATGGACATTTTCAAATTTTCCCACATGCGGCAATTCATCAATGGTGAAGGCGACATTGCCAGTCCACGCGTGAGTGATGCGCGTGCCGCGCAAAGCTGGAAAACGATCTGTCATCATTTTATAGAGAATGGATGCCGCCTCTTTCGGACCGGCCGGCGAAAATTTCGCGCGGCCTCCAAAAATCATTCGGCGTCCATCGGGTGACAAACGATAGTAAGAGAGAACCCGTTGCGTGTCCGCAATCGAACGATTGCGCGGACTAAGCGCCTTCGCGAGATCTTCAGACAATTCTTCGGTCGCAATGATATAGGAACCAATGGGCACCACGCGCCGCTTGAACTCCGGCGTCGCATCGCCTGTATAGCCGTTGGTTGCGACAATCACATCGCGCGCTTTGATCGTGCCACGTGATGTAACAACATCGATGGACCCCTTCGATTGAGCGAGCGAGAGAACTTGTGTGCGCGTAAGAATCTTTGTCTTCTCACGCTGAACCAAATTAAGAAGACCTTTGAAATAGAGTGCAGGATGGAGATGGCCTGCACGACCCACAACCATCCCACCCCGATAAAAATCTGAGCCAATTTCCTCGCGCTGTTTTTCTTCCGGCACCAGATAGGCTTCAGCCTTTGAATGTCGATTGAGAAGATCAACTTTTTTCTGCATCGGCGCGAAATGCGCACGACTCCAAGCGCCAACAAAATAGCCGGCCCGTCGCCACCCACACTCTATCTTTTCGCGTGCGATTAAATCTTCAATATGGCCAAAGGCTTCAGCGGCATCATTCAAGAAAAGCTCAGCTTCCTCTGCAGGAAGCGCTTTCGCGATATACCTTTTGCCCACATTCACGCCGCCCGAGACCATGCCGCCATTGCGCGTTGACCCGCCAAAGCCCGGTTCCGCCGCATCAACCACAACACAATCGACACCATTACGACGCAATTCGAGCGCGGCAGATAAACCCGCATAGCCAGCGCCGACGATCACGACCTCCGTTTCTCGCGGAAGATCCATCTCTGGCAAGGGCTGAGGCTCATAGGCCTCCCACCAAAATGGGCGCGATTTGAAATCGGAAGTGAAGATCGAAGTCATCATAAAGATACAATCGCGCGCGGCATTTTAGAATGCAAGAGGCCTTCTAGGATCACGCTTTAAACGCACTGAGCCGTTGCGGGAAACGCGAGAAAAAATAAAAGAGCGCCTCTGCCAGAAAGGCTTTGAGCATTGCTTAAAATCGTCAGAAGTGAAGCCGCAAACCCGAATCAATGCGGTCTTCCATGTGATTCGAAATTGTCTCTTATGCCGCGTGTGACAAGACCAAAAAATTGAAAATTGGAAAAAACCCTGAAAAATAAGGTAAAAACAGACGGGAAAAGTGATTTTGATATCCGCATGACTGCGAGGGAACGTTTCGAAATGCGCGAATTTGTTATAAAAAAGCGCATCGCTCATTCGAAGCGATGATTCGAACAGGGTAAAGACAATGGCAAAAGCAGCAAAGAAAACCGCGACAAAGGCCGCTCCGAAGGCGACCAAAGCGGCAGCATCGAAGGCTAAGGCCGATGTGATCACCATCCGCCATATCGCCACGGGCATTGCGGAATCACACGGCCTGACAAAGAAGCGGGCTAATGAAATCTTCGAAGAATTCATTGCCACAGTTGTGAAGGGCCTCAAGAAGGGTGCTCGCATTCGTTTGACAGGTCTCGGCATCCTTCAGGTTCGCAAGCGTGCGGCACGTATGGGCCGTAACCCAGCAACCGGCGAAGCGATCAAGATCAAGGCGAGCAAGAAGGTCGCCTTCCGCGTCGCCAAGGAAGTCAAAGAAGCGATCTAATTCATCGCTGACTTTCACTGGTTCAAATCCCGGTAAAGCAGGATATTTTCCTGTCTTGCCGGGATTTTTGTTTTTTATTTGAGCGCGCAATAAAGGCGCAAATATCCTGTATCGATACGCACTAAGGCGCAATCATCATATCAGGCTTTATTTAGGCGATCGAGTTGGCTCCCAATAAGCCCATCGTCCGCGTCATTTCCTGACGATAAATATCGATCACATGGGAAACGCCAGCCTATAGCCTGCAACGAACACACCCCAAAGATGCGGACGTCCGATCAAACATAGTTTCGCGCCGGTTTTTTGTCATCTTTTCACAGGCGAATATGTCCCTGAAATGGGTAAGCTCAAAGTCTCCACCCGCCTAGGCTTCGGCATGGAGATCCGAGATCGTTCGATCTTGAAAGAGTTCGAAGGTTAGGAAAACCGCTTTGGGGCAGCCAAAAGTTCACCCCTTTCTTATCGGGCAAAAGCGGCATTCACAGGTTTCAGTTGCTCATAGACCAATTGGTAGGCCTGATATCGCGCGACATGATAGGCGTGCTCTGCACTTTGCGGTTCGAACACTTGATCAAAGAGAACAAACTCTTTGGTGGCTTGAGCGAGTGAAGAAAAAAGTCCAACACCAACGCCCGCCATTAGCGCCGCACCCAATACACCGGCATCACTCGTCGCTGTGCGCTTTAAGGCTTTTCCTAAAACATCACTGCGAATTTGACACCAAAGATCAGAGCGTGAACCTCCGCCTGAGTGATGGATGATCGAAGGCGCTCGTCCACCCGACTCCTCAAGCCTCTCAAACACAAGTCGCGCGGAATAGGCCACACCTTCAAGCACCGCACGCGCTAGTTCACGAGGCCCCGTTACCAATGTCAAACCGGTAAATGATCCTTTCGCGGAGGCGTCCCATAGAGGTGCGCGCTCGCCTTCAAGATGCGGAAGAAACAAAGGCACGTGATCGAGATCGGCGTGAGCAGCTTCCGAAAAAAATTCCGGCAATTTCATGCTCAATAAATTCGCGCACCATGCTGCTGAAGCACCGCCCGATTGCGTCGGGCCTGCATGAAGCGTGAGCTCCTCACAAGGTGCGAATGCAATCACGCCCGGTGTCGGATGTTTTTGCGAAGAGATCAGTCCGAGAATTTCACTTGTGCCGCTGAGATAAAGTCCCTGCCCCTCTTCACTCACACCTGCACCGAAAAGACCTGACCAAGCATCCATTGCGCCTGTCACAATCGGAACACCGGCACAGGGATTTCCTTGCTTTATGAAACCAATTTGTTTCGTGAAGGGTGCAATCTTCGGCACATGCGCTTTTGCACCTTCTAACAAATCCAACAATGGATCGATCAAAGACAATGATTGATCAAGAATGCCAAAATGAGTCATCGGATCAGCGACAACTTCACCCGTTAATGCCGCGAGGCAATAATCTTTCGGTGCCAAAACAAATTTCGTGCGCGCCCAAAGATCAGGAGCGGTTCGCGCGACATAAGCCATGCGCGCCAACATATGGCTGGCATCAATCGGCAAGGGCGCACCCCACCATTTGATTTTGTCTTCCCCATTAATTTTTGAATCAAGCGCCGCCGCATCAGCTGCGCAGCGTGTGTCTTGCCATGCGAAAGCGGGACGAAGCGCTTCTAAATTCTGATCCACAAACACATGCGTATTGACTTGCGAACAAAAGCCTATCGCTTTGATCGATGCATTTTGACTGAGCTCGAAAAGCGCTTTGGTAACGAGCCCCATCCAGATTTTTGGATCTTGCTCAACATGTCCGGGTTCCGGTCGCGACGTCGGATAGGTCTCACTAAAATGACGTAACGCATGTCCCGCCTCATCGAACAGAGCGGCTTTAACAGCCGTTGTTCCCACATCAATGCCAATCAACATGAGGCCATCCTTGTCACAACCTGATGATTATGCTTTCTTCGCCTGATTGACGCAAATGTTCAATAAATCGGAGGAACAATGTTTCGGAAATCAGTCATCGGATTAGGTTTTGCGGCTGCATCACTTCTGGCGGTCGCAAACGCCCAAGCGGCAGGTGAAAAAGTCACCATCGTAACGCCTTATCTCGCCCAGCCCGGCACGCAATTCTATGTCGAAGCCTTCCAAGCAAAGGCCAAAGAATTTGGCTGGCAGGTCAATGTCGTTGACACCAAGGGGGATGTTGCTGCGGCCGTTGGTCGCATTGAGGACGCCGCCACACAGAAAGTCTCCGCCATTGTGATCAATGTCGATCCGTCACAGGTCGCTGCCGGTCTTGAAGCGGCAAAGGCAACAGGTGTTCCCGTTTTCGGTATGGACTCAGGCGCAACCCCACTTCTCGTCACCAATGTCACAAGCAATGGTTATGCAATGGCCGCCGACACGGCCTCTTATGTTGCCAATCGTATTGGCGGCAAAGGCAATGTCGTGATGTTCGTATTTGATGCGTTCCCGCCGGTACAACAACGCGGCGTAATTGCCGATACGATTTTCAAAAACAATCCGGATATCAAAGTCATTGATCGTGTCACACCCGATGTGAAGGATGGCGGCATTGCTGATAGCCGCGCGAAAATGGAAGCCATCCTCGCTGCCAATCCAAAGAAGGGCTCAATCGCTGCCGTATGGGCCGCGTGGGATCAACCCGCTCTTGGCGCTCTGCAAGCGATTGAAGCTGCAGGTCGCGGCAATGAAGGCATTGTGATCACCGGCATTGATGCCAATCCGCAAGCGCGCGAAGCGATTGCAAAGGGCGGCAATTTCGAAGCCTCGATGGCGCAAGACTTCAAAGGCATCGGCGCAACAACCGCTGAAGCGGTCAAGCGTCATCTTGGGGGTGAGAAAATCAAGCAGAGCGTGATCTATGTACCGACCACATTGATCACCTCTGCGAATGCAGGAAAGTAATTCGTTTACGATGAATAAATCAGTGAGGGTTGTTATGAGCGCTTTTAAGCATCATGCAACCCTCACTTCTTTTTTACTGCTTATTCTCCTTTTTTCGATTCTCCTGCCCGAAACATTTTTAACGGGCCGCAATCTTTTCAATATTTCCCAACAAATGAGCATGTTGATGGTAGCGGCATCTGCGATGACCATCGTCATGGCGATGGGTGATTATGATTTGAGTGTTGGCTCGATGGCGAGCCTTGTCGGCATTGTCGCAGCAATCATATTTAAAATAACAGGCAGCGAAAGCGCGAGTCTCTTTTTGGCGTTGTCCGTTGGACTTATGGGTGGTGCCTTTAACGGATTTCTGATCAGCACGCTGAACATTCTACCCTTTGTCGCAACCCTTGGTTCACTCACAATTTTCAGCGGTCTCGCTTTTTTGATTGCCGGTGGCAAAACGCTATTTGGCGGTGAGATCCCGCCACATTTTACCGCTTTCGCACGCGGCGGCATTCCGCTTCTCAACGGTGGGACGCTCGCGCTCACTTTACCAAATCTCACAATTATTGCTGCTGTTACACTTTTTCTTGTGTGGTTTCTTTTGCAGAAGACCGTCTTTGGTCGCCATCTTTATGCGATTGGCGGGAATACAGAAGCAGCACATCTCGCAGGCATTGATGTAAGACGCACGCGATTAATTGCGTTTATGCTTTCTGGTTTTGGCGCGGCGCTTGCAGGCCTCATGTATATGAGCCGAGTCGCATCAGCAAATCCGACGCAAGGTGCAGGCCTTATGCTCGATGCGATTGCCGCCGTCTTTATCGGCATGACCATGAACGCACAGGGTGAGCCAAAAGTGCTTAACACCATCATCGGCGTACTATTTCTGGGTGTTTTGTCGAATGGATTAACGCAACTGAATGTCGACAGCTATTTGCGCGATATTCTGGTCGGTGCGTTGATCATCATCGCTGTATCTGCCAGTCGTCTTGAAAAATTATCAAAATAGGCTTTTCAAAAAACCCGCGAAGCAGAGTAACGCTGCCTCGCAGGATATAATTTCAAACAATTAAAAATTACTTCGCCGCCTTCGACATTTCGCGGATTGAGGTTTCGATGATGTCGAGCGCTTCATTGAAAACCGAATCTTGAATCGTGATCGGTGACAAGAAGCGGATGACATTGCTGTAGATGTCGCATGTCAAAAGAATAAGACCCTTCTCAAGCGCTTTCACACGCACCGCATTGGCAAAATCCGCATTGGGCTTGTCAGATTTCGGTAGATTGAATTCAATCGCATTCATAAAGCCGGGCCCGCGAATATCGGCAATCTCCGGCACATCCGCACGCAAGGATTGCAAACGCTGTCTCAAGCGAGAGCCTAATTGCTCCGCGCGTTCACAGAGTTTTTCATCCGCAATCACATCGAGCACCGCATTCGCGGCCGCAATGCCAATCGGATTGCCGGCATAGGTGCCGCCAAGCCCGCCAGGATTGACCGCATCCATCACATCCGCGCGACCCGTAACGGCTGCGAGTGGAAAGCCACCAGCAAGACCCTTCGCCATCGTCACGAGATCAGGATCAATGCCGTAATGTTCCATCGCAAAGAGTTTGCCCGTGCGCGCAAAACCCGTCTGCACTTCATCAACCACAAACAAGATGCTGTGCTCATCACACAAACTGCGCAAGGCTTTCATCAAAGCCTGCGGCATTTGATAAAACCCGCCCTCACCTTGCACCGGTTCAATGATGATCGCAGCGACACGTTTCGGATCAACATCAGCTTTGAACAATTTATCAAGCACATGAAGCGATTCATCGACATTGATGCCGTGAAGTTCAATCGGGAATGGTACATGAAACACATCGGGCATCATCGCGCCAAAACCCGCTTTATAGGGCTGAACTTTTCCCGTGAGCGTCATGCCCATAAAGGTGCGGCCGTGAAAGGCACCCGTGAAGGCAATCACCGCTGAACGGCCCGTGGCGGCTCGCGCAATTTTGATCGCGTTTTCAACCGCTTCGGCGCCTGTGGAAACGAAGATCGTTTTCTTCGTAAAATTGCCGGGTACCGCTTTGTTCAAGCGTTCGGCAAGCTCGACATAATTTTCATAAGGTACAACTTGATGGCAGGTATGCGTAAAGCGATCGAGTTGTTTCTTAACCGCATCCATCACGCGCGGATGGCGATGCCCTGTATTCACAACCGCAATGCCCGCGGCGAAATCAATATAGCGCTTGCCCTCGACGTCCCAAATCTCGGCGTTTTCCGCGCGGTCGGCATAAATCTGCGTCGTCACACCGACGCCCCGCGAAATCGACTCTGTACGCCTCGTCGCTAACGCTGCGTTGTTCATATCTCACCCCATCTTTATTGGCCCTATTCCCGGGCGTTTCGCTTATTATGCAGGTAAAGCCGCAAATCAATGACGCAGACCCCTGAGGCCGCGCCACCATGTGAAAGGCTTCAACTCCCGCATCTGGCGGTTGGATTAGACGATGCGCCCGCCTTGTGAAAGTGCCACATTGGTTTAACAATTGGGGCCTGTCGCGATGGATCGCCAAAAACCACGCTGTTTGCCGCTCGTTTAAGCCCAAAGGATATGTCATGACCGTGTTGATAACCGGAGCCAATCGCGGAATCGGATTGGCCCTCGCCCATCATCAAGCCGCTCGCGGCGAAAACGTGATCGCGACAACACGGAGCGAGATCCCCGCTACCCCGTCTTTGGTGCGATGGGAGACGCTTGATGTGACCGAGCCCGCCTCCCATCGCGCATTAGCTGCGAAACTCGCGGGCCTGCCCCTATCGCGCTTGATCTGCAATGCCGGCGTGCTCCTTGATCGCAACCAGACAATTGAAAATGGCTATGACGCAGATCTCTGGGCCAAGACTTTCGCGGTCAATCTCACGGGCGTGTTTTTAACAATCCAAGCCCTTCTGCCAAATCTTCTGAAAGGGCGTGGCAAAATTGCGATCATCTCTTCGCAAATGGGATCAACCACGCGCGCGCCGGGCGGTTCTTATATGTATCGCGCGTCAAAAAGTGCGGCGCTGAATCTAGGGCGCAATCTCGCGACCGATTTGAAGTCCAAAAATATTCCGGTTGGCATTTATCATCCGGGCTGGGTGAAAACCGAAATGGGCGGAGCGGTCGCGGAGATCAGCGTTGAAGAGTCAGCGAAAGGCTTATCCGAAAGATTCGACGCCCTCTCTCTCGAAAAAACCGGCTGTTTTGAAACATGGGACGGACAGCCTTATCCTTTCTGATTAAATTAATCTCATCATCCATGAGAGACACATCATGAGTTTCAACGCCGAAAGCTTTATCCGCGCTATGCCCAAAGCGGAACTTCACATTCACATCGAAGGCACGCTTGAGCCTGACATGATGATGGAGCTCGCCAAGCGGAATAAAGTCACGCTTCCCCATAATTCGGTTGAAGAAATCCGTACCGCCTATCAATTCGGCTCACTGCAAGATTTTCTTGATCTTTATTATGCGGGCATGTCGGTATTAAAATCCGAACGTGATTTTTTTGACCTGACCTTCGCCTATCTCACGCGCATGCATCAGGAAAACACGCGTCACGTCGAAATTTTCTTCGATCCGCAAGGGCATACCGAACGCGGCATAGTTTTCAATACGGTTCTTGATGGAATTTCATCGGCGCTTGAAAAGGCGAGAAAAGAATATGGCATAAGCTCGCGCCTGATCATGTGTTTCTTACGCCATCTTTCTGAAGACTCGGCCTTTGAAACATTTTCGCATGCATGTCGATGCAAGGATCGTATTTTTGGGATTGGTCTTGATTCATCGGAAAAGGGCCATCCGCCTTCAAAATTTTCACGTGTCTATCGTGCCGCTCGCGACGAAGGATTTGTGCCTGTCGCTCATGCGGGAGAAGAAGGGCCTTCCTCTTACGTGTGCGAAGCGCTCGATGATTTAAAAGTAAAACGTATTGATCATGGTAATCGCGCGCTTGAAGATCCGCTTCTCGTGCAACGCATCGCACGCGAACAAATTCCGCTGACTATGTGCCCGCTTTCCAATAAAAGATTGCAAGTCTGCCCCGATCTGACAAAGCATCCGTTACAAAAAATGCTTGATGCGGGTTTGATTGTGACCATCAATTCCGATGATCCTTCATATTTTGGCGGCTATCTCACGGATAATTTTTTGGCGATTTCGGACGCGCTTTCGCTTGACCGCCAGGCGCTGATTACACTTGGCCGAAATGCTTTCGTGGCGAGTTTTTTGCCTGATCACGAGAAGCAAAAGGCGATTGATGATTTTGATTTATTTATCAGCCAATTTTGATCAAACTTGCGTTGCTCATTCTCATATTCGCCCTCGGTAGAGATAAACTCGACTATTTTTAAAAAAGTCGCTTGTCTTTTAGGTTGTCGTCGAACGAGCGGACGCTTATGGATTTTCCTCCCCGGCTTAGATGAGGACCGCATGTTTTCCGCTCTTTTCGCTCGTTTTGTCGCTTTGATAGGCTCACTGATGATTGTGTGGCGCCGCGCCACGATTCCCGCGCCCGCGCAAGCCGTCGGTCTTGCGCCCGCCATCCCGGCTCCGCGTCCGCAAGGCGCGCTGCCGACGCTCAAAATGCCGACGGCAAAAGGTTGGGAAGCGGGTCATCTGCCTGAAGTCGCGCCTGGTCTTCAGGTCAACGCGTTCGCCACGGGGCTTAAACATCCGCGCTGGATTGAAGTGCTGCCGAATGGCGACGTCGCCGTTGCCGAGGCGCTTTTTGTTCCGAGCGGTATTTCATCCATCTTCGACTTCGCAATGCAAAGCACGATGCGCCGCGCGGCTGCCATCGGTGACAGCCCAAACCGTATCACTTTGTTACGCGACAGCAATCGCGATGGCATTGCTGAAGAGCGCTTCACATTTCTTGATCAACAAAACCAACCTTTCGGCATGGCTTTACACGACAATGTTTTTTATGTCGGCAATACTGATGCGTTGATGGCCTTTGATTATCAACGAGATGCGACACGTTTGAATGGACCTGGCCGCAAGCTTGCTAGTTTCAAACCCGGCGGCCATTGGACACGCAGTCTTATTTTAAGTCCTGATCGCAGCAATGTCCGGCATCAGGGCTTATGAGACAAACTGGCTGAGTTGAGGAAGAGAGGATTTTTGGCTCATTGTAGCTTCAAGGAGAAGCGCAGATGAGACAAAAATCCGAGACACGAACGCGGTCAACTGAGCAGGTTGTGAAGGACATCCGCCGGGCGACCCGCAAACACCATTCAGCGGAAGAGAAGATCCGGATCGTGCTGGAAGGTCTTCGTGGCGAATACAGTATTGCCGAGCTCTGTCGACGTGAAGGGATAGCCGAGAGCCTGTATTACAGCTGGTCGAAGGAATTCCTTGAAGCAGGCAAGCGGCGGTTAGCGGGGGATACGGCCCGATCCGCAACCAGTGGCGAGGTCAAAGATCTTCGTCGTGAAGTTCGAAGCGCTTCAGGCAAAAATCTATCGGCTTGAAGGCCGACCCGCGTCACTGATCAGCGTTGAATAGACATTATCAAAAAACAGAATGTTCACCGCGTTCATGATGTATTTCGCCGCGGATCAATTGATCATAATGTCCAAAAAGCGTGTCTTGCCCTGTTGAAGGCGTGAGCGTCTCATCATAACGACCGGTTTCAGGATTAAGAACCAACATCGATTCCGTGGCATAATAATAGCCGATGCGTGCCAATTCGGCCTGATCAGCAAGGCGCGAATGAAAGCGTCCGCCAAATGCAAGAATCGCGATGATCGCTTTAAAAAACCAAAGCGGTACCGATTTGAACTTCAGCTTTTGTTGTAAGTTTAAAAAAAGATAGTTTCCCTGATCAAGCGGCGCAATCGCTGGCCCTGGTCCACCGATAGGCAATATCTTATTCCAGTGATTACGATCACTGAGACACTTAACGATAAAGGCTGCGAGATCACGATCGCTGATCGGTTTACATGCCGTTAAACGCCCACCGTTGAAAATGAGGAATGATTTTCCTGTTTTCACTCGTTCGACTTGACCCGAGAGCGATTTGAAAAAAGCCGTTGGCCTAATGATCGAATAAATCAAACCTGATGCGATCAATTCTTGCTCGAACTTTAGTTTCGCATGCTGAAACTCGAGACGCGGCTTTTGTACACAGAGCGCCGAGAGCAGAATAAATTGCTTTACGCCGGAATTGTTTGCGGCCTGTAAAATATTACAATGCGCCTGATAATCAATCGCCCACGCATCGCGCGGTACGCCGGTACGAGACGCAAGACAAGAAATAATTATATCGAAATTTTCATGACCAAAGCCATCATCGGACAGTGATTTTGCATCTGTGACATCACCATAGCGAAGTGTAACAAGCGGATGCTCGAAGATCAAATCAGAGTTTGACGTCGCCTCGGTCTTACGGCGAAGAAAACACGTCACGTTGTGACCGTGATCAATTAACGTCTGCAACGTTGCACGGCCAATGGTGCCCGTCGCGCCCAGCATGAAAACGCGCATTTGTTTGCTTAAATCAGCCTGTGCTTCAAAAACAGGCTGTTGAAATTCAGAATCACTAGCGGTCATGATCGGGCCTCATAACAAAACCCTAACAGGGTTAAGCGCTAAGACAATGCCCTTCAGAAATTTAACTATGCAGTCCCGGCGCTTCCTGTCCCGTGCTCGCGACATATTCAGAATAGCCGCCGCCATAAACGTGAACGCCCTCAGGGGTAATTTCAAGAACACGGTTTGAAAGCGCCGACAAAAAATGCCGATCATGCGAAACAAAGAGCATCGTGCCTTCGAAATCGGCAAGCGCTTTGATCAACATGTCTTTGGTCATCACATCGAGATGGTTGGTCGGCTCGTCAAGCACCAAGAAATTCGGTGGATCATAGAGCATCCGCGCCATCGCCAAACGTGCTTTCTCACCCTCTGAAAGCACGCGACATTTTTTCTCGATATCATCGCCTGAGAAACCGAAACATCCGGTAAGTGCGCGTAACGACCCCTGCCCCGCTTGCGGAAAAGTAGATTCAAGCGATTCGAATACCGTGTGCTCACCTTCGAGAATATCCATCGCATGCTGCGCGAAATAACCAAGCTTCACGCTGCCGCCAATCGAAACGCTGCCCTGATCGGGCTCAGTATTCCCTGTAATCAATTTCAACAAAATCGATTTACTCTCACCATTAACGCCCATCACACACCAGCGCTCTTTGCGACGAATGCTAAAATCCAAACCCTAATAGATGCGACGAGAACCATAGGCTTTATGAATATTTTTCAATGCTGCAACATCATCGCCTGAACGGGGCGCGGGAGGAAAATCGAATAGAATTGATTGCCGCCTTTTTATCGGTTCAATCTTATCAATCTTTTCAAGTTTCTTCACACGGCTCTGCACTTGCACCACGTGTGATGCGCGCGCTTCGAAACGCTCGATGAATTTGATTTCCTTTGCAAGCGTCGCCTGCTGCCGCTCAAAGCGCGCTTGCTGTTGGCGTTCGTTCAACTCGCGCTGCTCTTCATAGAACTTATAATTACCCGAATAGGTATTGAGTTCGCCGCCATCAATTTTGAGAATTTTTGAAACGACGCGGTTTATGAATTCACGATCATGGGACGTCATAATCAAAAGTCCATCATAGGCTTTCAAAAAATGCTCAAGCCAAATGAGACTTTAAAGATCAAGATGGTTGCTTGGTTCGTCAAGCGACATCGCGTCGGGCTTTATGAGGAGGATCCGCGCAAGCGCCTCGCGCATTTTCCACCCGCCGGAGAGAACCCCGACATCGCCTTCCATCATTTCATCCGTGAAACTCAAACCGGCAAGCACTACGCGTGCGCGGCTTTCAAGCGCATAGCCATCAAGCTCTTCGAATTTAGCCTGCACTTCGCCATAGCGTTCAACAAGCGACTCAAGCTCATCATAGCGCGCGGGATCGGCCATCGCGCTTTCAAGCGCTTTTAATTCAATCGCGACTTCACTGACAGGACCAACGCCGACCATCATTTCGGCAATCGCGGAGCGGCCTTTCATCTCGCCGACATCTTGGCTGAAATAGCCAATCGTCACACCGCGATCGAGACTGATTTGCCCTTCATCAGGTTGCTCCTCGCCGGTGATCAACCGAAAAAGCGTGGTTTTGCCCGTCCCATTCGCGCCCACAAGGCCGACCTTTTCGCTGCGCTGCAGAGCTGCGGAGGCTTCAATGAACACGATCTGGTGTCCATTCTGCTTACTGAGATTGTCAATGCCGATCATCTGGCGGGCAGGCTCTTGGTCGAGGGGATAGAGAGCCCTTAGGCTATTCACCTCGTTGAGGAAAGAGGGAGTGGCAGATTTGCCAAAAAATTCTAACTCAACCTAATTTTGAACCCATTCATCGCTGCGTAACAAAAAAGGCGGTGAAGGATGGTCCCTCACCGCCTTAATCAAATGGACTTTAACAAAACTTAGCCAAACACATTGGTCAGCGCGCGATCAATCACGTCTGTGATCCGATCAATATCATTCGCCGTCGCGATCAAAGCGGGCGAGAGGCAAAGTGTATTGTTCAAGCCATCAAGCGAGCGATTGGTCGCGCCGATGATCACGCCTTGCTTCAAGCAATCGGCAATAACTGCTTGCACGCGCTTTTCTTCAACCGGTTCTTTGGTCTTGCGATCCGCCACAAGCTCGGCACCGAGGAAAAGGCCCAGGCCGCGTACATCGCCGACCACGCTGTGCTTTTCTTTCAACGCTTCGAGATTTTTGAGGCAATGCGCGCCCATGCGCACGGTGTTATCGAGAAGATCTTCTTCTTCAATGATGCGCATATTTTCCAAAGCCGCGACGGGACCAGCGGTGCAGCCGCCAAAGGTTGAAATGTCGCGGAAATAGCTCATCGGATCGGTGGCATCATCTTTGAACATTTCAAATACGCGCTCGGTCGTCACCGTACAGCTGATCGCCGCATAGCCTGAAGCAACGCCTTTCGCCATCGTCACAAAATCGGGCTTCACGCCATATTGCTGATAGCCAAACCATTTGCCGGTGCGACCAACACCACAAACGACTTCATCAATATGAAGGAGGATCTGATATTTTTCGCAGATCTGCTGTACGCGTTCCCAATAACCTTTCGGCGGAACAATCACGCCGCCGCCAGCGGTCACGGGCTCAAGCACAAGGCAGCCGACCGTATCTGGACCTTCACGCAAGATCACTTCTTCAATCGCATTCGCTGCGCGTTCGCCATAATTTTCGACATCCCATTGTTTGCGATATTCAAGGCAATGAGGCACTTGAATGAAGCCGTCAGGGAAAGGTCCATATTGCGCGGCGCGTTGCGGTTGACCGGATGTTGCAAGCGTAGCAATGGTTGTGCCGTGATAATCGCGCTCACGGAACAAGATCTTCCACTTCTTGCCGCCATGATGACGATGCGCGATCTGGCGCACCATCTTGTAAACTTTCTCATTCGCTTCCGAGCCGGAATTCGAATAATAAACGCGCGTCATGCCCGGCATTTTGCTGATGAGTTTTTCAGCGAAGAGCGCGCCCGGAATTGTACCGGCAGCGCCCGCAAAATAATTGAGTTTCACAAGCTGATCTCGCACCGCATTCGCAATGCTTTCGCGACCATAACCAACATTGACCGTCCAGACGCCGCCAGAGACTGCATCGAGATATTCATTACCAAGAGCATCCCAGAGCTTCATGCCCTTGCCCTCGATATAAATGCGCGGATTGATCGTTTCATAGACCTTGTGTTGGCTCAAATGATGCCACACATTCGCGCGATCGGCTTCAATCACATGGCCGAGATCGTTAGCGTTGAGATTCAGGGTCATAATCGTCACTCCACAATTAAGCTGCCGCCGGAACGTCGGATTCCGCTCGATGATCTACCATAAAAGCCCTTTGATCAGAAGCGTGGGCCGCCGGATTTTCACGCTGCTAGCTCCACGCGGAAATAAGCGCTTGCGGAGGTAATCTCAGAGCGCAATTCCTGCCGATAACAGCATACCCGATCTGGTATGGTAAGGGCAGACAATGAGCCATAACGCACCCCCGAGCATGGGGCGTCGCGAGCCATGTGACGCCCAAAAAACAGACATCATTTTATGGTTCCAAAAAAGGCGTGAGCAAGAAATGGAGTAATCTCCGAGACTTAGCTTGCTCAGTCCCGTAAAGGGCTGTTACGTTTTAAACCCATATCTCCATGGCGCGTGGCGGGAATCCGAAGAGTTTTCGCCATTGTGCAACTGCGAAAAGACTTCGGCCGAATGCCCACGACTATTGAAGCCTCGTCGGAATTTCGCCGCAAAAAGTGGCTCGAGGAAACGAGGCCCCGCGCGGCTCTGGAGCAATCATTTGAACGAACTGGCCTACCCTCAAAATGAAACCGAGGGCCATCACACGCGGCTCTTACATTTCAGGCAGAAGAGATGATTCCGAGAGCGGCCAAGAATTCTTGCTATAAGCACTATCCCAGAAAAGCCATTCATATTGGCAACAGCGAACAAAGGCGGTTGCCATTTTTCGCCGCGTATAGATTGACGCCCGTGCAGCAGCATCATCTGTGACTTTGATCACGCGCTGAACGGATGCTGCAAAATGATCATCGGCGTAAGTATCAATCCATGCGCGATAGGGATTATCTTTTTTTGCTATTTTCGAAATTGACGTCCCGACATCCCAATAAAGCCAAAAACATGGAAGGAGCGCAGCAATCAAAACCTCCCATGACTCATGATAGGCGGCGGCAAGAAGAAAACTCGTATAGCCCGAACATTCTGGCGAGGGCACCGATGACGCAAGCTCATCTGGCGTCACGCCAAATTCAGCAAGATACCGCTCATGCAAACTCTGCTCGACCGCTACAGCGCCCAATGCCGATTTCGCAAAGGCTTGTAATTGTTCCATATCGGGGCTTCGCGCAGCGGCCAGCGCCAAGACGCGCGAATACTCAGCGAGATAGAGCGAGTCTTGAATGATATAATATTGGAAACGATCACGGCTTAATGTTCCCGATGCCAACTCAGCATTGAACGGCATCGAATGAATTTTATGACGCAGCGGTGTGGTGCTTTGCCAAACTCTTTCAGAAAACAATGACATCAACAAACTCCGCTTGAAGCGAAAATAAAATATATAGTCTTTATTCTATTCACCAGAGAGATCAGCGTTGAGAAAAGCGCCCCTCCATCACGGATAAAAGGGTAGCTTGCTCAGTCGCGGTCAAAACGAGGCCGAGCTTTGTACGACGCCACAAAACATCTCCTGCTGTTTGAGCCCATTCTTCGCGCATAAGATAATCAATCTCGCGCTCGGTTAATGTGCCGCCATAATGCACGCCAAGATCAGACAATGTTTGAGCAGATCCGATAATGTTCCGCGCCTTTGTGCCATAAAGGCGACATAGACGTTCGATATAGCCATAATCAAAACCGCGATAATCAGCGAACATCTGATCAACGAGGGCATCAAAACCCGTTTGAGGAAAATCGCCGCCCGGTAAAAAATTATGCGCCGTCCATCCTACTTTCGAAGCGGATGACGGAAGATGAGATTTCACCTTCTCGAGCACTGCTTCAGCCAAGCGGCGATAAGTTGTGATTTTACCCCCAAAGACGGAGAGTAATGGCGCTTTCCCCTCGGATACATCCAGTTTCAAAACATAATCGCGCGTGGCTTCCTGTGCTTTGGAAGCTCCATCATCATAAAGCGGCCTAACACCGGAATAAGACCACACAACATCTTCGCGCTTTAAGGGCGCTTTGAAATATTCGCTTGCGGCCGCAACAAGATATGAAATTTCATCTTCGGTCGCATGAACATCTTTCGGATCTCCCTGATAATCGCGATCCGTCGTACCAATCAATGTAAAGTGCTTTTGATAGGGAATGGCAAAAATAATGCGATTATCAGCATTTTGGAAAATATAGGCGCGGTCATGTTCATATAAACGACGCAAAACAATATGCGAACCCTGCACTAAGCGCACACGGGATTGCATATCAGATTTTACTTTGTGCTGAAGAATATCGGTAACCCAAGGACCCGCCGCATTCACAAGCACACGCGCTTCAATAAGTTTAACCGATTTCGTATGCTGATTTTCGATATGAAGACGCCAAAAAGATCCAATACGTTCTGCACCAATCAGCTTTTGTCGCGTCTCGATAACGGCTCCATGGGCGCGCGCATCCATTGCGTTTAAAACCACCAAACGCGCATCATCAACCCAACAATCAGAATATTCAAAGCCAGTGACCGCATTCGGCTTCAAAGGAGCGCCTACTTCATCTTTGAAAAGATTGAGCGTACGCGTTGCCGGCAAAAGTTTACGCCCTCCAAGATGATCGTAAAGAAAAAGACCGAGCCGCAAAAGCCAGGCGGGTCGCAAGCCGCGATGGGCGGGCAAGACAAATCGCAAAGGCCAGATGATATGCGGCGCAAGACGCCACAACCGCTCGCGCTCGATCAAAGCTTCACGAACAAGACGAAACTCATAATGTTCGAGATAGCGTAGTCCGCCATGAATGAGTTTTGTCGACCAACTTGATGTGCCGCTCGCAAGATCATTTTGCTCACATAAATAGACGGTTAGCCCGCGACCAGCGGCATCCCGCGCAATGCCCGCGCCATTAATGCCACCGCCTATGACGGCCATATCGACCTGATGAGAAGCCACTTTTCGCCCTTCTGTGCTCATGCTAAGAATCATGCCAGAAAAATATCACTTTGTAATCCCTCGAAAGTGTTAAAAATAATTTGCGATGCGGAGCGAATTTCAGTGAGCCATATCCTAGCGATAGATCAAGGCACAACCTCTTCGCGGGCCCTTATTTTTTCGTCAGAACTATTGCCGATCACGAGCGCGCAAAAAGAATTTCCCCAATATTTTCCAAAAGCCGGCTGGGTTGAACATGATGTCGAGGAGATTTGGTCCAGCGTTGTAACCGTGGCGCGGCAAGCGCTTCAACGGGCGAAGCTCAGCGCAAAAGAGATTGCTTCTATCGGGATCACCAATCAACGCGAAACAACTGTGATTTGGGAACGTGCCACCGGGCGCGCGATTCACAATGCGATTGTGTGGCAGGATCGCCGCACCGCTAACGAATGCCAGAGACTTAAGGCCAAAGGCCATGAGACTTTTGTGATTGAGCGAACGGGCCTCCTGCTTGATCCCTATTTTTCAGCGACAAAGATCAGCTATATTCTTGATAAGGTCCCTGGCGCGCGCGCTCGTGCAGAGCGCGGCGAACTTGCATTCGGTACGATCGACAGTTTTCTCATCTGGCGGATGACGGGCGGAAACGCGCATGTAACAGATGCCACCAATGCGTCGCGTACAATGTTATGCAACATCCATACGGGACAATGGGATGATGAGCTCTTGGCTTTGTTTGATATCCCCAAAGCGCTGATGCCAGAAATCAAAGACTCTTCTGCTGATTTTGGTACAACATCTCCGGAGATTTTTGACGCTTCAATTCCCATTCGTGGCGTAGCGGGCGATCAACAAGCAGCGAGTATTGGACAAGCCTGTTTTGAACCCGGCATGGTGAAATCGACCTATGGCACAGGGTGCTTTGCGCTATTGAATACAGGGGATCAAGCCATTGCGTCGTCGAACAGACTGTTGACGACTATCGCTTATCAACTTTATGGGAAACGCAGTTACGCACTTGAAGGCTCGATTTTTGTTGCGGGAGCTGCGGTTCAATGGTTGCGTGATGGATTGAAACTCATCACGAATGCATCGGAGTCTGGCGGCCTCGCTGATGAAGCCGATCCCACGCAGTCGGTTTATCTTGTGCCCGCTTTTGTTGGTCTCGGCGCACCACATTGGGATGCTGACGCACGCGGTGCGATGTTCGGTTTAACACGTAGTACGGGTCCGCGTGAATTTGCAAAAGCTGCCCTTGACGCAGTCTGCTATCAGACGCTTGATCTACTCGATGCCATGCGTGCGGATTGGCACTCACCCTCACGCGCGGTTCTCCGTGTCGATGGCGGTATGACAACATCCGATTGGACGATGCAACGTCTTGCTGATTTGATCGACGCAGAGGTTGATCGCCCCGCAATCACCGAAACAACAGCCGTCGGTGCCGCCTATCTCGCAGGTCTTGCAAGCGGGCTTTATCCTGAACCGAAAAAGTTTATGAAGTCATGGCGACTTGAAAAACGCTTTGTGCCTCATATGGATGCGACGCTGCGCGTGACGCAAATTGCCGGATGGCGCAATGCGGTCAAAAGAACTTTGACACAGCTGTGATACTCAATTTCACGCAAAAATTTCAAATCATGCCGTTTAGTATGGAAATAAGATGAAAATTATCATTTTCGGCGCAACCGGCATGATTGGCCAAGCGGTGATGGAAGAAGCACTAAAATCACCAAAGATCGAATCAATTACGGTCGTCAGGCGCTCGCCTTCATTGGTTCAAGAACCAAAGGTGAAAGAATTCCTTGTTCCTGATCTATTTGATCTTTCATTAATTGAAGATCAATTAAGATCGCATGATGCGTGTCTCTTTTGCGTTGGCGTGTCGGCTGCCTTTCTTGATGAAAATACCTACACCCATTTGACTTATGATTTGACAATAAAAACTGCTGAACCTGTTTTAAAATCTAGTCCCTCTCTAGCCTTTGTCTATGTAACAGGCCAAGGCGCCGACAGCACAGAGGCGGGTCGCGTCATGTGGGCACGTGTTAAAGGACAAACGGAAAACAAGCTTCTAAATATACCCTTCAAAGCCGCGTATATGTTTAGGCCGGGGGCCATTCTGCCGCTTGATGGCATAAGATCAAAAACAAAAGGCTATGATTTGCTTTATCAGATTCTCGGTCCATTTGTTCATCTCCTAATAGCGATCAATCCGGCATGGTGCCCGACAACGCCGGAGGTGGGACGCGCGATGCTCGCCGTCACCGATGGATCTCTTGAGAAAAGAGTTTTGGACAGTAAGGATATCATCCAACTCGCAAATAAGTAAAATTAATCTGGTGAAGGCACTCGGCCCATGTCCACGCAGAAGTCATCCCCGCATCATGGCTCAAAAAATATTGGACGAAAGATTTTCGCTTTCGTTCTCTTTTGCGTGATCGCTCTTTACGCGTTCGGACCCGAAAATCCTTTTGGTAGCGAGACACCTACGATACGAACGCAACCGCCTGAATTGGTTACCGATCTAGAGTCTTGGCTCAAAACCAGTGAATCTCAATTCCAAAATCTACGCGCTGGCGTAGAAAAGACAATTCTCTGGGCGAATACTACGCCACAGAAAACAAAATGGTCAGTCGTCTATATTCACGGCTTTTCAGCGACACGCCTTGAAACGGCACCGCTTCCCGAAGTCGTTGCACAGGCTTTGGGCGCCAATCTTTTCTATACGAGATTGACTGGTCACGGGCTCGACGGAGAAGCGCTCGGAAACGCCACTGCGCAAGACTGGTTGGCTGACACAGTCGAAGCCATCAAAATTGGTAAGGTCTTGGGAGAAAAAGTGATCGTCATCAGTTGCTCAACCGGATCAACCTTATCAACCTGGTTCGGAACAACGGCAGACGCTTCACTGGTCGACGCAATGGTGTTTGTGTCACCAAATTTCGGACTGAAGAACCGATTTTCCGAACTCATCAATTGGCCCTGGGGACAATCCATCGCAAAAATAATTGCGGGAGATAAAATTGAATATCAATCCGCTGATCCGCGCGAAGCCATTGCTTGGACACAGTCATATCCGACGCGAGCACTGTTTCCCATGATGGCGCTTGTAAATAAAGTAAAGAACAGTGATCTCGCGCGCTTTCAAACGCCGTTATTGATGCTCTACAGCGTCCAAGATCAAACCGTAGAACCATTCTCAATTAAAGAAGCCTATGCCCGTTTAGGCTCTACGAAAAAAGCGATCGAAACGGTCGATTATAGTCAGAGTGTTGGCCAGCATGTGTTGGCAGGTAACATCCGCGATCCGCAAGCTATTGCGCCGATGAGTCAATCCATTGTGAAATGGATCAGAGCGATCGATAAATGATCGAAGCGTGGATCAGCGCTGAGTATAGCGCATTCTTGCCGTTTAGCTCTCAGTCACAAAAGCCTCATCGTGCCTTGTCGATCAATCTCATAAAAGCATCCCATTCGGCTTCTGGCATATGAACGATATGTTTATCTTCCGGATAGGCGCCTGAGCGGACATCAGCGATATATTCTGAGAAGGCCGCCACGCGCTCGCATTTAAGCCGGTCAAATTCTGCAGCAAAATTCCGATAGACTTTTGAGTGACAAGTCATATGGCCACGATTGGTACCGAGTATATCTTCGGCGAAAAGATATTGCGCATCGCATCCTGGTCCCGCACCGATCGACCACAAAAGCAGATTGACGCGTTTTGAAATTTCTGCCGCAACTCCAACAGGCACAACCTCGATCTCAACCGCGAAAGCGCCAGCCTCTTCATAGGCTTTGCATTCTTCAAACAATACGATGGCAGAATGAGCAGTTTATCTAACCGCCTTAAAGCCACCCGTCCATGTGACACGCGAAGGGACCAAACCGACATGGCCAACAACCGGAATAAATTCGCGCGCGAGATGTTCCACCGTTCCCAAGCCCGCCGAGCAATAAACCGCATCTGCGCCCGCAGCGAGCATTTGCAATGACCATCTAAGATAATCATCGCGCGTACCCGCTTCGAGGTGAACTTTATCTGTCATTAAAAACAAACTGGGCGCAACATAACGATAGTCGGGATGCGTCACAAGTTCTTCAGGAAGTGAGACAATATCAATACCAGCTGCTTCAGCGGCCGCCGCTTCTTCAAGCGTTGTCACTTTGAGCATGGTCAATTGACCCTTGCCCTTTAACGCGCGGAGATCGGCAATGGTTAGCTTTTTTCTTTTCATAACGTCCTCTCTCCCGTCAATCGATAAATTATTTTTTGCGATTTATATAATCGATCTATCTTCTTACCAAGACTGATTTCGGCGACAAAAAGAAGGGGGGCAGATAGCCCGCGAGATTACTCAAAGGCAGCGTTTCCGGCTTTAACTTAATTCCCAAAACATCAAGC
>Ga0194117_10000558_pt1 | contig 48822 bp, 42 predicted proteins | sample TA2MahsurfametaG_FD_160579 | JGI IMG/M metagenome (GOLD analysis project Ga0194117, IMG submission 160579) | Freshwater microbial communities from Lake Tanganyika, Tanzania - TA2015009 Mahale N1 surface | ecosystem: Environmental > Aquatic > Freshwater > Lake | place: Tanzania: Lake Tanganyika... | reverse complement strand
AGGATCACCCGGAATGGAGTGCCCTGGACGTCGCCAGCGCGGCGAGGGGGGGGCATCGTCACCGCGAGGTCACCGTGCCGGCGGTCCGGTTCGCGGACCTGCTGCGCCGGCATGGTGTGCCCCACTACCTCAAGGTGGACATCGAGAGCGCCGACCACTTCTGCCTAGATGGCCTGCGGGAGGTGGGGCTGCCGGATTTCCTGTCGGTCGAGGTGTCCGATGTCGCCCTCGTGGATGCCTGCGAGGCCCTCGGGTATCGACGCTTCATGCTGGTGGAGCAGGGTTCCCTGCTGCCGATCGGTCCTTGGGAGGGCCCACTGGGCTGGGTGCCGCAACTGCCCCGGATCCTGACGGCGCATCGTGCCTGGCCGTTCCGCCTGCTTCGCAAGCTTGTGGGTTACCGGAGGATTCGTGCCTTGGGTCGGCGTTCGCGGCGGTTCCCGGGGCGGGATTTCCCCATCGGATCCTCCGGCGATTTCGGGCCCAACCTCACCGGTGAGTGGGCCTCGGCCGAGTCGGTCAAGGACCTCTGGCGGCGGCACCACCGTCATTGGACCGCGCACGGACGGGAGTTCTGGTGCGACCTCCACGCCCGTCGCGATTGAAGGGCAGGGCAGCGACAGACGCCGTCGTCTCACCACTGTTACGAAACCCACGGAACGTTGCCGGTTTGAAAACCACCGTTTTGTCAGGTTTCTGGGAGTGTCTTCTTCGGAAGCGAGCGCCAGCCTTTCTTCCTTCTTTCAATGGAGGCTGCGAGCGTTCAAGGCCCAAGCGGCTTGATCGGGAATCGCTTCGACACCCAATCAGCCCGGGTGGGATCGGTGCCTCGACTGATTTCTGGAGAAGGTGATTTTCAAACCGGCAGGTTCAGTCGGTTCTCATGCCGTCGCCGACGCCGTCGCCGCCGCGCGGGATGCGGACCTGGAATCCTGGGGCGACGGGCCCGTGGAGGACCCATGGTTGGCCCCGGGTCACTTCGCCCGCAGATCGAAGCAATGCAGATACTCCTGGTCGCGCAGGTAAAGCCGGCCTCCGACCACCACCGGATGCGGCCAGATGCCGCCTTGGGAACTGCGCCTGGAACTTAGCGGCGTCAGCTTGAAGCGGCTCAGTTCCTTCCATCCCTGGGTGCTGGCCTCCACCATCGCGACGTCGCCCGAACGTTCATCGAGGCAGATCAACTTCCCGTCGGCGTAGGTCACGGCCCCCTTGCCGAAGCCCTTGTGCGCCCAGATTTCCTTGCCCGTCTTGAGGTCCTGACAGACCCAGCCCGCGCCATCGGAGTGGCCGTAGAGGTAGCCGTCCACGCAGATCACGCCGCCGTGGTGGTTCTTCATGACCTTGTTGGAGTAGAGCGGTTCCACCGAGTTTCCTGCGCCCAGTCGGATCGCCTCGCAGCCCACCCCATAGCCGGCGGTCACGTAGACGATTCCGTCCTCGAAGATCGGGGTCGGAATGACCGCCACGCGGCCGGGGAAGTCCTTCTTCCACAGCACCTTGCCGTCCTTCGGCGAGACCCCGAAGAAGCGGTTCATGACCAACTGCACCACCTGGTCCTGCCCCGCGTGGTGGATCAGGATGGGTGAGGCGTACTGGGCCTTGTCGGTCAGATCGGTTGTTCGCCAGCGGACCTCGCCGGTCGCCTTGTCGAGCGCTGCGACGGTTCCCTTCGGCCCACCCGGGGTGCAGATCACCAAATCGCCCGCCACCAGAGGGGATTCGGTGTAGCCCCAGTCCTGCAACTTGCCACCGAGGTCGTCCACGAGATGTTTCGACCACATCTGGCGGCCATCCTTCGCGTTGACGCACACCATCAACCCCTGGCCCCCGATCGCGAAGACCCGGTCACCGTCGACCGTCGGCGTCATCCGCGGCCCATCGCCCCACCCGTTGGGGTATTTCGGACCGGCGGGCGTGTTCCAGGCCTCCTTTCCGTTGGCCGTGTCCACCGCGATCAGGAACTCCTGCCCCTCGCGCAGGCCCATCGTGAACAGCCTGCCCTTTGCGATGGAGTATCCCGCATATCCGAGACCGGCGTTCTCGTAGACCCATGCCGCCCTGGGTCCTCCCCCGGGCCACTGGTTCGGAAGCCCCTTGTCCGGCGAATGATCCTTTCGTCCCTCCCCTCGCCATTGGCTCCAATCCGCCCCCCTCACCGAGAGCATCAGAACCACCCCCAAAACCACCGCGCAGCGCCCCGTATTCATTCCTAACAACCTCCCAAATCCCCACCCCCCGTCAACTTCTAACATAAAGTGACAGGTTTAAAGTGTTGACATGGTCGTGTGTGGGGTGGATGGTGGTGGGGTGAGGTTGGCGAGGATCAAGCGAGGGGGCTCGGAGGGGGCGGTGTACCATTGCATTTCCCGGACGGTCGGGGGGCAGTTGCTGCTGGATGACGTGTGCAAGGCACGGTTGGCGGGATTGCTGGGAGGTTTGTCAAGGTTCTGTGGGCTGGAGGTGATCACATACTGCATGATGGGGAACCACTTCCACGTGCTGGTGAGGGTTCCGCCGGCGGTGCCGCTGACGGATGCGGAGTTGCTGCGACGGGCACGCGAGTTTTACGGGCGGCAGGGGTGCCTGGTGGTCGTGGCGGAGGAGGGGATTCGGGCGTCGGGATGCATGCCGGCGCACGTCCGAGAGACACTTTTGGGGCGGATGGGTGATGTGTCCGTCTTCATGAAGGAGTTCAAGCAGCGGTTCAGTCGATGGTACAACCGGCGCCACGACCGCTTCGGAACGCTGTGGGCCGAGCGGTTCAAGAGCGTTCTGGTGGAGGATTCCCAACAGGCTCTGCGCACGGTGGCTGCCTACATCGACCTGAATCCGGTGCGGGCCGGGTTGGTGTCCGATCCCAAGGATTACCGGTTCTGCGGGTACTCGGCGGCATTGGCCGGAAACAAGGCCCTCCAACAGGGGTTGATGGGGGTGTTTGCCGAGGACACCTGGCGCGGTGCCGCCGCACGATACCGGGAGGCGATGTTCCTGCAGGGGGGGATTGCCGGCCACAGCGCCAAGCGGGCGTTGGACCGGGAGGAGATCCGCAAGGTGCTCTGCGAGGGAGGGCAATTGAGCGAGGCTGAAATCCTGCGGTTGCGGGTGCGGCACCTGACGGATGGGGTGATCCTGGGTTCCCGGGCCTTCGTGAACGAGATGTTCGAGCGCTACCGCTCCATGTTCGGCCCACGACGTCGAGACGGGGCCCGGCCGATCCGGGGGGCGCCCTGGAACCATCTGGCGAGCCTCCGGGATCTGAGGGTCCGGGCGATCGGATAGGTTCCATGGGCGGCGAACGGCGCTTCAGGGGCCTCGATCTGGACACGGTTGCGGGAAGGAGCCTTGCTGAATCATCTCGATAAGTGCCGCATCGCTCCCATGATCGGCGGTTCTTGCCGTGGGGGCCTTCGACGTCGACCATCGACCCGCTCCGAGTGCCCCGCGGGGTCTCTGGTTTGGGTGAGGGCGGTTCCCTCGATCCGAGAATCGACTGGCCAGCGACCAAGGGGCTGCCGTTTGCTCTGCGGCAACGATGTCGAGGGCGACCAAGCGGGTGTTGTTGGTGGATTCGGTGATCTGGCCGCACGGCTTGGAGCCCGATCCACGCCGGGATGTGTGCGGATGGTTCCGCCGATGGACTCCGCCGTCGTTGCCGGTCGAGTGGACGCGGGTGGGCGTCGAGACCGACATCAACGCCGCCCACTCTCCGGGGACGTGGGACGGGGTGATTCTCAGCGGTTCCCCGCGCGATGCGTGGACCGAGGATTCGGTGAATCTCCAGTTGGGCCAATGGATCCTCCGATGCCGCGATGCCGGGGTTCCCGTGCTCGGTGTCTGCTACGGGCACCAGTTGATGGGCCGGGTGCTCGGGGCCCGCGTGGCACCTCATCCCGAGGGGCTCGAATTGGGCAACACGGCCGTGACGCTGACCCCGGCCGGCCGCGCTTCCCGGCTCTTTGACGGTCTGCCGGACCACTTCGACGTGCTGTCGAGCCACTCGGATGTCGTCTCGGACCTCCCGCCCGGTGTGCTCCATACGGTGGCGGGAACCTTCGCGGCCAATCAGGGAATCCAGGATTCGACAGGCCTGCTCCACGGGGTGCAATTCCACCCGGAGACCGATCCGGACTCGCTCCGCTTGATCTGGAACCCGCGCCGTGAACTCTGGCGCCCTCGGGTCCGCTTCGACCTGGACTCGGTGCTCGACCACCTCAAGCCCGCTCCGTCCGGCCCCCGCATCCTCCACAATTTCCTGAAGCATTTCGTCCGGGGATGACCCTCGGACCCACCGACCTGATCGCACCCACCAGCCCCACCTTCTCACCCCCATCTCCCCATGAGCCTGACGTCCTTCTCCTTCCCCACCCGAACCCTCTACGGCACCGGAGCGCTGTCCGAACTGCCCGCGGCCCTGGCCAAGCTGGGCGTCCGCCGTCCGCTGGTGGTGACCGATGGAGGCCTCGTGAAGACCCCCGCATTCGCCCAACTCGCGGCCGTGCTGGGTACCGCCGAGCAGGGGCGCTCCTGGTTCGTCTTTGACGGGGTCCATCCGAATCCGATCGAGGAGGATGTCCGCCAGGCCGCCGCCGCGCTCCGCGACCACCCGTGCGACGGTGTGATCGCCATCGGTGGCGGAAGTCCGCTCGATGCGGGCAAGGCCGCCCGCCTGCTGGTGCGCCGCCCGGGCTACGACCTCGCGAAGTTCTACGACGAGTCCGATTGGAGCGGGCTGCTGCCGCTGGTGGCCATCCCCACGACGGCGGGCACCGGCAGCGAGGTGGGACGCAGCTCGGTGATCACCCTCGACGCCACGCATCGCAAGGCGGTGCTCTTCCATCCCGAAATGCTGGCCAAGCTGGTCCTCCTCGATCCCGCTCTCACGGTGGGCCTGCCTCCGCACCTGACGGCGGCGACCGGGGCCGATGCGCTCACGCATTGCATCGAGAGCTTCACGTGCCCGTCGTTCCACCCGATGTGCGATGGCATCGCGCTCGAGGGCATCCGGCTGATCTTCGAAGCCCTGCCGAAGGCCTACCGCAACGGCCAAGATCTCGAGGCGCGCGGCCACATGCTGGTGGCGGCGGCGATGGGCGCGGTGGCCTTCCAGAAAGACCTCGGCGTGGTCCACTCGCTGGCCCATCCGCTGTCGTCCATCTGCGGGATGCACCACGGTCTGGCCAACGCCTTGTGCCTCGTGGCGAGCATGCGATTCTGCAGCGCGCGTCGGCCCGGGCTGTACCGACGCGTGGGACAGGCCGCCGGCCTCGGGGTGGTTTCCCTGTCCGACGCCGAGGCCGACCGGGTGACGATCGCCTTCGTGGAGTCGTTCCTGAAGGATCTGGGACTCGACAAGAAACTCTCGCAGTGCGGCGTGAAGCCAGAGCACCTCGATGCGCTCGTGGCCCAGGCCTGGGACGACCCGTGTCACCGCACCAATGCCGTGCCGGTCACCGCCACCGACCTCCGGGCCCTCTACCTGGCGGTGCTCTGAACGGGCGCAGGTCATCCGACGCCCCCCGATTCCACCCTCATTCCCAACGCTCTCCCCATGATTCCCCACCAATTGTTCCTGGACGGTCGCTACACCGGCGTGGACGGAAGGCCGAAGACCCGACTGGTCAATCCCGCCACCGCCGAGGTGTTCGCCGAGATCGACGCGGCCACCGTGAAGGAAGTCGATGCCGCCGCGACCTCGGCCCATCGGGCCTTCGAGGACGGATGGCGCGACCTGGCCCCGGGCAAGCGCGCCGCGGTGCTCTTCAAGATCGCCGCCGTCATCCGCGAGAACTCCGAGGAATTGGCCCGCCTCGAGGTGATGCACGTGGGCAAGCCGCTGGCCGACGCCCGCGACGAGGTCGCCCTCGGGGCCCGGGTCTTCGAGTACTACGCCGGCGGCATCGGCCGCTTCTTCGGCCAGACCATCCCGGTGGCCCGCGGCGGGCTCGACTTCACCCTGCGCCAGCCGATGGGTGTCGTCTCCGCCATCGTCCCGTGGAACTTCCCGTTCGCCATCGCCTGCTGGAAGGTGGCGCCGGCCTTGGCGGCGGGGAATGCCGTGCTGCTCAAGCCCGCCTCGATCTCGCCGCTCACCGCGCTGAAGCTGGGCGAGCTGGCCCACGCGGCCGGATTGCCGGCCGGCATCCTGCAGGTGATCACCGGCCCCGGCGGCACGCTGGGCGATGCGCTGGTCACCCACCCGCTGGTCCGCAAGGTGTCGTTCACCGGTTCGACCGAGGTGGGGCGTCGGATCATGGAACTGGCCGGCCGCAACCTGACGCGGGTGTCGCTCGAGCTGGGTGGAAAGTCTCCCAACATCGTCTTCGCCGACGCCGACTGGGAGAAGGCCGCCGATGCGTCTCCGATGTCGGTCTTCGCCAACACGGGTCAGGATTGCTGCGCCCGCAGCCGTGTCTACGTCGAGCGGCCCGTGTTCGAGAAGTTCGTCGAGCGCTTCGCGGCGGCCACCCGGAAGCTGGTGGTCGGCGATCCGTCCAACGAGGCCACCCAGCTGGGGCCCATGGTTTCGGCGGCCCAGCGTCAGGTGGTCGAAGACTACCTGGCCGATGCCCGGCGCAACGGGAGCACGGTGGTGTGCGGCGGCGGTCGCCTGCCCTCGGCGGGGTTCTACCTCGAACCCACGATCCTCACGGGCGTCGCCCCGGATCACCGCTGCTGGCGCGAGGAGATCTTCGGTCCGGTGGCCGCGATCGTGCCCTTCGACGACGAGGCGGCCATGCTGCGCGACGTGAACGCCTCGCCCTACGGACTCAGCGGATCGGTGTGGACCCAGAACCTCTCGCGGGCGCTCCGGGTCTCGCGTGCGGTCCAGAGCGGCGTGCTCTCGATCAACAGCCACAGCAGCGTCCATGTGGAGGCTCCGTTCGGAGGCTTCAAGCAGAGCGGCCTGGGTCGCGACCTGGGCATGGCCGCCATGGAAGGCTACTGCGAAGTGAAGAACATCTACGTGGCCGAATAGGCAATGGCCCGCGATCCCAACCGACCGATCCCCATGACCCTCCCAGAGCTCAAGGCGCAGGTGAAGTCCGGCTCCATCGACACGGTCCTCGTCGCCATCCCCGATCCCTTCGGACGGTTGGTAGGCAAGCGGTTCCACGCGGGCCATTTCCTGGAGTCGGTGGTGTCGCACGGCACCCACGGCTGCAGCTACCTGCTCACCGTGAACCTCGACATGGACCCGCTCGACGGGTTCGGTGTGGCCAATTGGGATTCGGGGTTCGGCGACTTCGAGATGGTCCCCGATGCGGCCACGTTCCGCCCCATGCCGTGGCTTCCGGGTTCGGTGCTGGTGCTGTGCGATTTCCGGCATGCGAGCGGCGCGCCGGTGGCTGAGGCCCCGCGCTCGGTGCTGCGCCGGCAATTGGACCGGCTCCAGGAACGGGGCCTCACCTGCTTCTGCGCCAGCGAGCTCGAGTTCTACCTCTTCGAGCAGACCTACGGCGCGGCCTTCGAGGCCGGGTACCGGAACCTCAAGCCCTCGAGCGACTACCGCATCGACTACCACCTGATGCAGCCGGGCCGCGACGAGCCCCTGATGCGTGCCATCCGCAACGGCCTGACCGCCGCCGGGGTGCCCATCGAGAGCAGCAAGGGCGAGTGGAGCCGGGGCCAGCACGAGATCAACTTCACCTACGGCGAGGCGATGGAGATGGCCGACCGCCACGTGGTCTTCAAGCAGGGGGTCAAGGAGATCGCCGCCCAGCACGGCAAGTCCGTGAGCTTCATGGCCAAGGTCGCGCCGACCGAGGCGGGCAACTCCTGCCACATCCACATGAGCCTGTGGAGGGGCGGCCGGAACCTGTTCTGGGATCCGAAGGCCAAGGCCAGTTCGCCGATGTTCCGCCAGTTCCTGGGCGGGCTCATGAAGTACTCGCCGGAGCTCTGCCTCTTCTACGGACCGACGATCAACAGCTACAAGCGCTACCAGGCCGGCAGTTGGGCCCCCACCCGCATGGCCTGGGCCCAAGACAATCGCACCACCGGATTCCGGGTGGTCGGGCACGGAAACGGGTATCGCCCGGAGAACCGGATGCCCGGGGCCGACGCCAACCCGTACCTGGCCTTCGCCGCCATGATCGCGGCAGGCTTGGCCGGCATCGATGAGAGGCTCGATTGCGGCGAGCCTTACACGGGCAATGCGTACCTCGATCCGAAGCTGCCGCGCCTGCCATCGAGCCTGATCGCCGCCGCGGAGTTGTTCCATGGGTCGCGGTTGGCCCGCGAGGCCTTCGGGGACGCGGTCGTCGACTTCTCGGTCCACCATGCCCGGCTCGAGCACCAGTCCTTCAGCGATGCGGTGACCGACTGGGAGAAGCAGCGCTACTTCGAGCAGATCTGAGCCCGGCGAGGCCTTGCGACGCCGGCGCGCTTCAACCCTGCTTCACGCCGACCTTGAGTCCTGCATTGTCGGGCTTCAGGACGTGGACCGCCGCCCGGGGCATTTTGCGCTGCATCGCCCGGGCGACCGCCTCGGCCTCGTCGAGGGCCAGACACATCAGGGTCGAGCCGCTGCCGCTGAGCCAGCCTCCGACGGCTCCGGCCTTCACGCCGGCCGCGAGGATCGCATCCATGCCCGGGATGAGCGGCGCCCGATACGGCTGATGGATGCGGTCGTCGAAGCAGCCGCGAAGGTCCGCCAGCCGCCTCGTGGCGAACGCGGCCGTGACCAGCGACGCCCGGTTCAGGATGTGGATGGTGTCGGCCTTGGAGAAACTCTGGGGCACCCGCTTCCGGGCCTCGGGCGTGCTGACCTCGAAGTCGGGGATGAGGGTTACCAGGCGGATCCGGCCGGGCAGCGGCACCCTGAGGCATCGCACCTCGTCGCCGACGAATCCCGCCGCCGTGAACCCGCCGAAGACCGCCGGGGCGGCGTTGTCGGGGTGACCTTCGAGGGCGGCCACGACCTCCAGCAGGCCCTGGCGATCGAGCGGGCTGCCGGCGAGCGCATTGAGTCCGGCCACGCAGCCGAGCCGCGCCGTTACGCTGGAGCCGAGGCCGCGCGCGATGGGAACGTCCCCTGAAAGGTGGATGTCGGCACCAAATCGCGCCTGGCGGGTCTTCTTGAAAAAGGCCCCGGCGGCCTCCTCGAGCATGGCCAGCGCGCCGGCCCGGGAGGCCTCGGCGATGGGCGAGGTGATCTCGATGCGACGGTCGGACCGGCGTTGGACCCGCGCCCGATTGTAGAAGGCGACGGCCAAACCCAGGGTGTCGAAGCCCGAGCCCAGGTTGGCGGTGGTGCCCGGGACGCGGACGGTGGCCACGGCGGCGGAAGTCATGGCCGGGATGAAACGGCAAAACCCCACTCGGCTCAATGGATTAGCCCATGGGTCCAGCCTCCGGACCAAGGCCTCCGGCTTTTTGACTGCGCGTGGTTTCCATTTTCCCGGCTTCGCCTAGGATCTGGCCCGATGTTCGGCTTGATTCAGGACTTGATGCAGGTCTCGCTGGGGAACCCCCTGGTGCTGCTGCTGGTCGGTTTCCAGATCTGGATGCTCGTGGACGCGATCCGCCGCGAGGAATGGATCTGGGCGGTGTTCATCTTTCTCTTCGGCGCCTTCAGTGCGCTCTTCTACTACTTCATGGTGTACCGGATGCAGGGGCCGGCTGCGGGCGGCTTCGGGCTTCGCGGCTTCGAGCTGCCGGGTGCGGCCGACCGCCGGCGGATCAAGGAACTCGAGGCGCGCATCCACCACCTCGACAAGGCCCGCGACCACTCCGACCTCGGCGACGTGTATTTCGCGCGCGGCCGACTGGCCAAGGCGGAGGCCTGCTACCGCAAGGCGCTGGAGCGAGACCCGGAGGACGACGACACGCTGAGCCACCTTGGCCAGTGCCTTCTAAGGCAGGGCCGTGCGGCCGAGGCCAAGCCGCTCTTGGAGAAGGTCCTGGCGGCGGACCCCAGACATGATTTCGGCGACACGCTCATGGCGCTGGCCGAGACGCAGACGGCCCTCGGCGAGGTGGATGCCGCGCTGCTCAACTGGAAGCGCGTGCTGGAGCACAACAGCTACCCCCGGGCGCGGGTGCAGTATGCCGAACTGCTCGCCTCGAAGGGCCGGGTCGAGGAGGCCCAGGCCGAGATCGACGAGGTGCTGGCCGACCAGAACCATTCGCCGGCCTTCGAGAAGTCGCGCAATGCGGTCTGGATCCGACGGGCCCGCAAGCTGGAGAGCCGCCTGTGACCTGGCCGAGGCTCAGAGGCCTGCTCCTCGTGGCCTCGTGGGTGGCGCTGGTGCCGCCCGGCGGGGGCCGTCTTGAGGCACAGGTGCCGCGGCCTCCGTTCGTGTTGCCCGACTCGATCCAGCGCCCCGTGGGCGGCGGGTTGATCTTCGAGGTGTCGGCAGATCCCGAGGATCCTCAAGCCTACCGCGTCCAGGTGGCCGAGCGGTTGGTCGGATCCCCGGTGTGGGTGCTCGATCCCACGGCCTTGGTCTCGGAGGTGGTTCCCGGGCGGTTTCGGGTGCGTATTTCGGAGCCGGCCGGGCCTTCGACGCGGTTCTACCGGTTGCTTGCCGAGGGTTCCGCCGCCGGCCGCCTCCGGATCACCGAGGTGATGAGCGACAACGCTGGCGTGGCCCCCGACGCCTCCGGGGCCTTCTGGGACTGGGTCGAGATCACCAACCCGCAGGATCAGGCCGTGGACCTGACCGGCTTCGCCCTGTCCGATGACCCGCTGAGGCCGGGCCGATGGCGGTTCCCGGAAGGGTGGATCCAGCCCGGGCAGTCGATTCTGGTGTACGCCTCGGGCCTGGATCGCGTTGGGCCCGGCTCCGAGCTGCACACCGACTTCCGCCTCGATGCCGCCGGCGAGACCCTGACCCTCAGTGATGCGGAAGGTCGCCGTGTCGACGAGGTGGCCATCCCGCGACTGGGGCCCAACGAGTCGCTCGGTCGTCCGCCCAACCCCGAGACCGGGGAATGGGTCGTGTACTCGAAGTCGCAGGCCACGCCGGGGGCGGCCAATGGTGCCGTCTCGGTGGGGCCGCCCCTGCCGCCGCCGGCGTTCTCGGTCGATTCGGGGTTCCATGCGGCGGGTGCCGAGGTGTTGCTGGAACTGCGGGCTTCGCCGACCAACGCCCTGATCCGCTACACGACCAATGGGGACCCGGTCACGGTGGTGTCTCCGGCGTGGTCGGGACCCTTGCGGATCCAGCGTTCGCAGGTGGTCCGGGCCAAGGCCTACCTCGAGGCGCGCTCCAGCGCGGAATCGATGCGCAGCTATTTCTTCGGCGTCACCCACGACCTGCCGGTCATCTCGCTGGCGGCGGCTGCCTCGAACTTCGACTTCAAGAACGGCTACCTCATCGGCATGGGCACCAGCGTTCTCAACGCCAGCGGGCAGGTGCTGCAAAATTATCCGTACTCCGGGTCCAATGCCTGGAAGGACCGCGAGATCGAGGTGGTTTTCGAGTTCTTCGAGGCCGACCGCCAGTCGAAGGTCCGGCAGAAGGTCGGCCTGTCGGTCTATGGCGGCTGGGGTTCGCGGGGGTACCCCCAGAAGTCCTACGCGCTGTCGGCGCGCGCCAAGTACGGCGACGGCAACCTCGCCTACCGCTTCTTCCCGGACCGTCCCATGGACCAGTTCGAGGCGCTGGTGCTGCGTAACTCGGGCAACGACAACCAGAGCACCCACCAGACGGCGGTGCGCTCGCCCATCACCCAGTTCGGGCCGGTGACCACGTACGGCAGCTACTTCGTGAACGGCCAGTTCACGCTGATGCGTGACGCGATGATGCAGCGGCTCATCGCCGACACCGGCCTCGACACGCAGGCCTACCGGCCGACGGTCGTGTACCTCAACGGCGACTACTGGGGCATCCACAACCTGCGGGAGAAGCTCAACGAGCACCACGTGATCGGTAACCATCAGGTGCCCCGCGGCGGACTCGACCTGATCGAGGGCTACGGCACGGTGATCGCCGGCGACAGCCAGACCTACACGGCGATGCGCTCATTCATGGCGTCGAGGGACCTTTCGGTCGCCACGAATCTGCAGACGTTGGTCGACCGGTATCTGGACCTGGACAACTTCCTCGGCTACCAGGCGTCGGTCGCCTACTTCCAGAACTTCGACATCGGCAACATCAAGTGCTGGCGGCCCCGGGTGCCCAACGGGAAATTCCGGTGGATCGTGTACGACCAGGACTATGGGTTCCACCTGTGGCGTCCCGACGTGTACGTGCCGGCCATGGCCCGCGACTACGCGTCCTACGACAACATGTTCGCCTTCCTGACCGCCGGCACCGGCACCGGCACCGGTTGGCCCAACGAGGGGGGACGCACCCTGATGCTGCGTCGGTTGTTGGCCAACCCGGAGGTGCGAACCCGCTTCCTCCAGCGCTGTGCGGACCTCCTGAACGGGCCATTCCGCGAGGAGCGGGTGGAGGCGACGATCCGCTCCATGGCCGCGGTGATCCGGCCCGAGATCCCCCGCCACCTCCAGCGCTGGAGCTTCGCCGAGTTGCAGAAACGGGGGTATGGCAAGCCCTACCAGGCGGAGTATGATCCCTTCACCCAGGCGACCTGGGAGAAGAACATCGATTCGCTGGGCGACTTCGCCCGAAGGCGCCCGGCCAAGCTGCGGCAGGACTGCCTTGCCCACTTCGGCCTGAAGTCGGGCTTGGCCCAGTTGCAGGCGGTGGTGTCGCCGGCCGGGGCGGGGCAGGTGCGGCTCAATCGCACCGAGTCCGCGCCGCCGCCCTGGATGGGCACCTTCTTCCGGGATGTGCCGGTCGTGGCCACGGTCGTTCCCAAGCCGGGATTCCGCATGGTGGGCTGGAGTGGTTGGGGCATCGACACGGCCGGGGGCCGTTGGTCGTTCCAGCCGCCCATCGGGACCAACACGCTGACCGCGCGCCTGGAGGCCTACTCGCCGGTGCCGCCGGCTCGGCCGCCCGTGATCCTCACCGAGATCCAATACCATCCGTCGGCCGAGGCCGATTCCGGGGATTGGTTCGAGGTGCACAATCCGGGTCCCGAGGCGGTGGACCTCACCGGATGGATCCTGCGCGATGTGACCGACGACCATGTCGCCGTGATCCCGGGCGGAGGGATTCCGGCCGGCGGGTACGCCGTGCTGTGCCAGGACACCTTGCGGTTCCAGCGGGCGTTCCCGGCGGGGCCGGTGCCGCTGGGCGAGTTCGGGTTCGGTCTGGGCAATGGCGGCGACACGCTGCGCATCCACTCGGCCGACGGATCCCTGGTGCTGCGCCTGGCTTACGAGGATTCGGCCCCGTGGCCGGTGGATGCCGACGGGCACGGATCCACCTTGGAGTTGAAGAGCCCTGGTGCCTATTCCGACCAACCGGCCGCCTGGAAGGCCTCGAGCCGGCTCGGCGGATCTCCAGGCGCGGCCAATCCGTAGGGAGACCTGTGGTCCATCGGCCGTCCTTCGATCGGTTTAAAGCCTGTCTGCGGACAGGCTCTTAGACCGCGTATCCCAACCGGGCCACCCAGGCCTCGAGCTCGTCGGCGCCGAAGTCGGCCAGCACATGGCCGTCCCACTCGATCGAGGGCGCCCGGGTCTGGCCGGTAAGGTCCCGCATCTCGGCCCGTGCGGCGGCATCGCGGATCACGTCGAGGGTTTCGTAGCCGATCTTGCGGGCATCGAGCCACTCGATGGCTTCGTCGCACCAGGGGCAACCGGGCTTGATGAAGAGGCGGACGTGCTTCGGGGTCATGGAGATCAGCGGGGAAGGGGGCAGGATCGGTTGAATTCGACGCAGTCGGCGTAGCGGACGTCGGATCCACCGAAGAGGTCCAGGGCCGATCCGATGGTCAGGTGGATGCGACCGCCGCCCACGCGTTGCACGGTCTTGAGGTCGTCGATCGAACGGGCGCCGCCGGCGTAGGTCGCTGGGATGGGGCACCAGCGCGCGAGCGATTCGACCAGCCCAAGATCAATGCCCCGGCACAGCCCCTCGACATCCACGGCATGGATCAGGAACTCGGAGCAGGACCCGGCTAGGTCGTGGCAGACGGCCTCATCGACCTCCAGCGAGGTGAAGCGCTGCCAACGGTCGGTGACCACCCAGTACCGGCCGTCGCGCTTGCGGCAGCTCAGGTCCAGCACCAGACGTTCTTTGCCCACACGCTGGACGAGGTCGGCGAGGCGTTGCCGATCGAGAAGCCCGTCGCGGAACACCCAGGAGGTGACGATCACCTGCGAGGCCCCGGCTTCGAGCCAGGCCGCGGCATTGTTGAGGTTCACGCCGCCGCCATATTGGAGGCCGCCCGGCCAGGCCCCCAGCGCATCACGCGCCGCGGCCTCATTGCCCGGCCCCAGGGCGATCACATGGCCCCCGGTCAGGCCGTCCTTCCGGTAGAGCTCGGCGTACCAGGAGGGCGGGCGATCCGATTGGAAGCGGGTGAGCGTGGAAGCGCCCGCGTCGTCGAGGGTCCCCCCGACGATCTGGACCACCTTCCCATGGCGCAAATCGATGCACGGCCGAAACACAGGGGCGAACCTTAGGGGTCAACCGTTCCGGAGGGAAGGCGCTGGGCGAGCGGGGCGTCCGAGGCACGTCGGGACGCAGTCTCAAGGGTTTCAAGGGGCTGAAGCCATGGGGGTAGAGTGCGTTTTCCCGCGTGACACTTGCGTGGTGGCCCTGTCCAAAGGAGTGATGATCGCGCCCGAGCCCATGGAGATCGCCTGCGTGGAGCAGGGGAAGGTCCATGAGCAGGCGGGTTCCCAAGGCCAAGAGGGCGGATTCACTGCGGAGTTCGAGGCCATCTATGCGGCGCATGCTCAGCCGGTGTATTACTTGGCGCTCCGGTTTCTGGGCGACCCGGCCCAGGCCGAGGATGCCGCCCATGATGTGTTCGTGAAGGCCTTCCGGAGTTTCCGGGACTTCCGGGGCGAATCCGAGGTGCGCACGTGGCTCTACCGGATCACCCTCCACCACTGCACCAACCTCCGTCAGCGATGGTCGGCCCGGAACATCCACCTGGCCGACGATGCGTCCGTGCTGGAGGCGGAACCTTCCGCAGGTCGCGATCCTCTTCGGGCGCTGGAGACCAAGGAATTGGGGCAGCGGATCCAAAACGCCCTCGACCGGTTGCCCGACGAATACCGTTGCCTGCTGCTCCTGGTGGCCGACCAAGACCTCAGCTACGAGCAGGTGGGTGAAATCACCCAGCAGACCCCCGATGCCGTCCGGGGCAAACTGCATCGGGCCCGCAAGGCCTTCTCGACGGCCTTCGCCAAGACCGCCTGAACCTTGAAGCCATGAATCCCCCGTCCACCCGACTCCAGCAGACCCGGCGACAAGACCTCGAGGTCGAGCAGCGACAGGGCCAGCAGGTCGAGGGCCTTCGCGATTTCGAGAGTCCCGAGGCGCTGATCGCCTGGGATCGCTCGCAAACATCCGTGCCTGAGCCTCTCCGCTCGCGCGTGGTCGCCAGCCTGGCTCAGACCCATGGGGCGATCTCGCCGCGGGAGGTCGGCTCGAAACCTTGGTGGAGGCGACTCTTTTGACGCCAATCGCGTCCCAGGCGAAGGGTTCCCGGGCGGCTTTGGCGGCCCATCGGGCCGGGATGGCTCGGAGGCAGTTGAGCCATTGCCTGTGGTGCTCCCATCGCTGCGGGGTCGATCGGTTGGCCGGCCAACGAGGACCTTGCCACGCCGGTCCCGAGGGTCGCCTCTTCAGCGCACGCGTCGAGGTGGGCGATGAATCCGACCTGTGCCCGGTGTTCGCGGTGGCCTTCAGCGGGTGTGATCTCCGGTGCGATTTCTGCAACACCGGGCGCGAGAGTTGGGACGCGTCGGCGGGTTCCGTTGCCGCCGGTCCCGGGAAGGAAGCCCTGGTGGCGCGCATCGGTCGGGCTTGGGAATCCGGCGCGGTGCGCAGCCTGATGATCCTCGGGGGCGAGCCGACGATCCACCTGGCCTCGGTCTTGGATCTGGTGGCCGCGCTGCCGGACGGGTTGCCGTTGGTGTGGAAAACCAACGCCCACGGCACCCCGGAGTCCCATGCGCTGCTGGACGGGGTCTTCGACTGCTGGGTAGCCGATCTCAAGTTCGGCAACGACGACTGCGCCCGCCGCATCGCCCGGGTGGATGGCTATTGCGCCCGCGTGCACCCCAACCTGATCCAGGCGGCCCGGAGCACCCGGCTCATCGTGCGTCACCTGCTCATGCCGGGACACTTGGACTGCTGCTGGCGCCCGGTCGCGGCTTGGATTGCGGCGAGCTTGCCCGGGGTGGAGGTCAGCCTTCGGACGGGCTTCTGGCCCGGTTGGTTCAGCGGACGGCATCCCGAACTGCGCGTTCCAGGACGGATCGGTGAAGCCCAGGAAGCCGCTCGTATCGGCATCGAGGCCGGGCTGCGCCTCATCGAATGAACTGTCGGAGGCCTCAAGTGCTGATCGACCTCAACCCAACCGAAGCGACCTCGACCGGAATGAATCCGACCCTTGAAGCCCCTGATCCAATCCGATCGGCCGGACCCAACGGACCAGCGTCCCCGCAGGCGGCCCCCGACGAACCGGTGGCCGTTCCTGAGCCTGTTCAGGTGGTTTCGGAACTCATGCTGCTGCCCGACGGTCGCATCCTCGCCCATCATCTCACCCCGGAACTGGCGGCACTCCTCCGGACCGCGCTGGATTCCGGGGATCCTACAACCCATCGTGTTACACCTTCTCCATGACTCCCAACGCCTTCGCCTCTGAACTCGAGGTGCTCGTCCGGGCCCGCTATCCGCTGATCTACATCCAGACCAGTGAAGAGTTACGGGTGCTGCCGCTGGTGCTGGACATCGCCGCCCGCCGGGGCAAGAAGGCCTTCGAGTGGTCCTACTCGACGGGCATCGTGGCGGCCGGGGCCAACATCCAGAGCCAGAAGGGCCGCTCCGGTGCCACCAAGGACCCGCTCGCGGCGCTCGACCAGGTCCTGGAGCAGGTCGAGCCGGCGATCTTCCTCTTCAAGGATTTCCATCCGTTCCTGGTGAAATCCAACTTCGCGGTCATCCGCAAGCTCAAGGACATCGCCCTGCACCTGAAGAACAGCTTCAAGACGGTGATCCTGGTCTCGCCGTTGCTGGAGATCCCGGCCGAACTCGACAAGGAACTCACCGTCCTGAGCTTTCCGCTGCCCACCAAGGACGACCTGGGAGCGCTGCTCGACCGCATCCTGCAGGACGTTCGGGCCATCAAGGAGGTGGTGATCGACCTCGACGCCGCCGGCCGGGACCGGTTGCTGCAGGCCGCCCTGGGGCTGACCCTCGGTGAGGCCGAGAACGTGTTCGCCAAGATCATCGTCAAGGACGCCCGTCTCAGCAGTGACGACGTCAACCAGGTCTTCGCCGAGAAGCAGCAAATCATCCGCAAGAGCGGTCTTTTGGAGTACTACGCCACCACCGAGAACTTCGGGAACGTGGGCGGCTTGACGACCCTCAAGGATTGGCTCACCAAGCGGTCGTCGGCCTTTTCGCCCGAGGCACGGATCTTCGGGCTGCCCTTCCCCAAGGGGGTGCTGCTGCTGGGAGTGCAGGGGTGCGGCAAGAGTCTCTGCGCCAAGGCCATCTCCAGCCAGTGGCAACTGCCGCTGCTGCGCTTCGACATGGGCCGGATGTTCGGCAGCCTCGTGGGCTCGTCCGAAGAGAACGTGCGCCGCGCCATTGCGGTCGCCGAGTCGGTCGCTCCAGCCATCTTGTGGGTCGACGAGATCGACAAGGCCTTCTCTGGATCCCAGGGAAGTGGCTCGAGCGACGGCGGCACGGCCGCCCGCGTGTTCGGGACCTTCCTGACCTGGCTGAGCGAGAAGAACGCGCCGGTGTTCGTGGTCGCCACGGCCAACGACATCTCGCACCTGCCGGCCGAACTGCTCCGCAAAGGCCGCCTCGACGAGATCTTCTTCGTCGACTTGCCGGCCGAATCCGAGCGTGCCGACATCTTTCGGGTGCACATCGGTCGACGGGGGCGGTTCCCGGAGAATTTCGACCTGCCGCGCCTGGCGGCGGCCTCGGCCGACTTCAGCGGCGCCGAGATCGAGGAGGCCATCAACAGCGCCCTGTACGAGGCGTTCTACGACGGGGTGGACCTCACCACCGAGCATGTCCTCCAGGCCATCCGCCAGACCGTGCCGCTGGCGCGGACCATGGATGAGCAAATCAACCGGCTTCGCAGTTGGTCCGAGGGACGGGCGCGCAACGCCAGCACCCCGCGCCATGCCGCTCTGGGCGAACACCTGCCCCGCAAGGTCGAGTTCTGAAATCGCCCTCGCCGGATTCCTCGCCGGATTCCGCGTGACGGTTTCCCGCCAGCCCGGTCCAACCCCACAACGCCGTTCCACAGGTTCATCCCATGAGTGCCGTCGCCATCATCGCCCCCATCGTCGTGAGTTCCTGGCCCGCCATCAGTGCCGCCGTCGCCTCGGCCGCGGTTTCGATCGGGTTCTCCGTGGCCCGTGAATCCGCCCAAGAGGGCGTGTCGCAAGATCTGCGCCCGGCTTCGAACACCGTGACCCTCGACGTTCCGAACTGCTCGGCCGTGACAGGCACCCTTGGGCGGGATCAGCGGATCCGCCTGATCCGGGACGGCGTGCAGGTGGAATTCAGCCGCGATGCCCGGGGACGCGATTCGGTGTGCGTCACGGGCGAGGGGCTTTCCGCCGAGCAGCTCCGCGCCATCGGCGATGAGGTCGCCGGACGGACGGTGCAGCATTATGTGCTCGCCAAGCTCAAGTCCGAGATGGCAGGCAAGGGGATGGATCTGGTCGAGGAGACCGTGGACGAGAACCAGTCGATCCGCCTTCGGGTTCGTCATTGGCAGAATTGACTCCACCAACGCATCCATGAAAACGCGCGAATACGAGATCACTATCGGACCCACCGGAGAGGTGGAGATCCATGTCGAGGGGTTCCAGGGCAAGGGCTGTGTGGAGGCCATCCGCTTCTTCGAGCAGGTCGTCGGACAGACCCAGGAACTGCGGCACACCTCCGGGTACTATGAGCCCGACGAGGATGTGACCTTGCGCAACGAGCAGAGGCACTGACGCACCGAACCTCCTGTGCGGATGGATTCCGAGTCGTCCAGTTATTATCCGCCGCGCGCCGGGCGTCGGTGGGTCTCCCCGCGACTGGGCCAAGCGATGGATCGCCTGGGATTGGCGATCCGGCGGATGTGGATGTGGTTGAGCGGCCCGCTCGGTCGTGGGGTTTGGCTGGAATTGACGGGTCTCCAGTGGTTGTCGGCCTCTCTCATTCCAGGCCGAGGGTATGCGCTGTTGGGTCAGCGGACCTTGGGCCGCGTCTTCTTGGCCGGTTGGTGGTTGTGCGCCGCGGCCACGTTGATCTTGCTGTGCCACCCGACCATGGGGTGGTTCATGGGAGGCATGGCTTCTTGCCATTCGAGCGGACTGGCCTTCCTGATGCTCCGGCAGCGTGAAGCGAACCAGGGGCACCCGGCCGGCCTCGCTGAACGGATCTTGCTGCCGCTGGTGTGCTGGGCGATTTATTACTCGCTGGTCTACCTGCCGGCCTTCGATCAATTCCGGCGTCACGTGGCCAATCCCTTGCGGATCACCACCGAGGATCGCACCGTGGTGATCAACCCCCGGATTCAGGCCGCTGAGGTGCAGCGCGGAGATTCCATCGCCTTCCATCAGGAGGGATTCCGCATCCAGCCGCCGGGCGATTATCCGAGAGTCTTCGCGCCGGGGCCGATCTTTGGCCGGGTGTTCGGGCTGCCGGGCGATCGCATCGCCTTCACGCCGAAGGCGGTGCGAGTGAATGGCCGGGATTTGCCACGCCTGCCCGGAATGCCGATGGAAGGCGAGCAGGTGGTGGAACCCGAGCAGTGGTTCGTCTGGCCCACCGTCCGAGCGCCCCGGGAAGGGGTCATGATGGGTGGGGTTCGCCGCCTTGCCGACGATTCCTTCGCAGAGGCCTTCCTGCGCATGTCGGCGGTGCGACATTCCGATTTTCTGGGCCGGGCCTATGGCCGATGGTTCTTCAACACACCGAGCACCGAGCCATGAGCCGCTTTGGAAAACTGGAATTCGAAACGGGACCCGAGCCGTCGGGGCAGCAGTCCCTCCGGACGGCGGCGGGCGAGTCGCATTGGTCGTCGGAGGCCGAGCGCGCGTTCCAGCTGGGCGACTTCGAACTGGCGTTGCGGCTCTTCGCCCGGGTGCTCGAACACAACCCGGCCAGCGTCCCGGCCTGGGCGGGGCAAGTCCGCTCGTTGATCGAGTTGGGTGAATTCCGCGAGGCCCGCTTGTGGGCCGACAAGGCCCTGGAGCGATTCCCGCAGGCTCCCGACCTGTTGGCCTCGAAGGCGGTGGCTCTGGGCCGGTTGGGAGACCGCGACAACGCGCTGGCCTTCTCCGATGCCAGTCTCGAGGAGCGGGGCGATTCGGCCTACGTGTGGCTGGCCCGCGGCGATGTGTTCTTGTCGAGGCGGGAGACGCAGGCCGATCACTGCTTCGAGCGGGCCCGCAGCGTCCGCTCCTCGGACTGGACCTGTCCCTGGCTGGCCGGCCGGATCCGCCACGTGCATGGTCAGTTCGCCAAGGCCCTCCACTCGGCCCGTGAGGCCTGCAGCTTGGCTCCGGGCGAAATCTCGCCGTGGCTGCTGGCCGGCGAATGCCAATTGGCGCTGGGGTTCCACGAAGAAGCCCGCCTGTCGTTCACCCAGGCTTGGCAAATCCAGCCGGATTCGCTGGCGGCCCGCGAGGGCCTGAGCCGCTCCGATCGACCCGGCGTCTGGGAGAGGTGCACCGGCCTCGTTCGTCGAGTTTTCAGCGCATGAACCCTTCCATCGCCGAATTCATCCATCCACGGATGGACCGCCTGCTCATCGACGCCGTCTCGCTCGCTGCTTCCGATCTGCACGTCGTCGTCGGAGTCCCACCGGCCTTCCGAGTGACGGGCGAGATCCTCCTGGCCGACGAGGATGCCCTGGGGCCTGAGGAATGCGAGGCCATGGCGCAATCGCTCCTGACCGACCTTCAGCGCGAGACGTTGGATCGCCGCTGGGAACTCTGCATCTCCGTTCGGCACCCGGTCGCAGGCCGGATCCGGGTCACGTTCTACCGGCGCAACGGGGTCACCGAGCTGAGTTGCCGATTCTGCGGCAAACACTTCCCGACCCGCGAGGAACTCGGCCTGCCCCCTCGCATCGACGAGCTGGCCCGCAAGACCAACGGGCTGGTCCTCATCACCGGTCCCACCGGAGCCGGAAAGAGCACGACCATGAACTACATGATCGACCTCATCAACGGGGAGCGCCGGTGCAAGATCCTGACCATCGAGGACCCCATCGAGCGGGTGCATGAGAATCGTCGGGCCATCGTGGTCCAACAGGAGGTGCTGACCGATGTCCGTTCCTTCAACCATGCGCTCATCCACGCCCTGCGGCAGGATCCCGATGTCATTTGCATCGGGGAGATGCGCGACCATGAGACGATCCAGACGGCCCTGACCGCCGCCGAGACGGGTCACCTGGTGTTGGCCACCCTCCATGCGCCGAGCGCCATGCACGCGCTCGAGCGGGTGGTGGGTATTTTCGAGGGCAGCGCCCAGAAACAGGTGGTGTTGCAATTGGCCAATTCGCTTCAGGGGGTGATCTCGCAGGAACTCCTGCCGTGCGTGGACCGCACCCGGCGGGTCCTGGCCTACGAGCTCCTCATGGTGACCCCGGCCGCCCGGGCCGTGATCCGTGAGAACGATTTGCACCAGCTCTATACCATCATGCAGCTGGGGGCGCGCGACGGATCGGTCCTCATGGACAACTGCCTCTACGACCTCTACTCGAAGTGCCACATCACCTACGATGCGGCCATCTCGCGGGCGAGGAACACCGACCGCTTCAAACCCAACGCGGATTGACCAGGCCTGGCTGGAGTGGGTGGTGTGGGTCCTGAATGAGCCGGCGGGGGTAGTCTTTTCCCCCTTTACGCGAACGCCCCGTCCGGTAGTCTTTTGGTTCGTATTCGCATGGACAAAGAGCGGAAATTGATCGTTGCCGGCAATTGGAAGAGCAACAAGACCAACTCCGAGGCGGTGGCACTGGTCGCCGACCTGATCCGGGAGTTGGCCCCCGTGAAGGAGGTCGACGTGGTGGTCTGCCCCGCCTTCACGGCCCTCTCCGATGTCTCCAAGCTGGTCCTGGGCTCGAACCTCCGTCTCGGCGCCCAGAACCTCAGCGACTCGGGCTACGGCGCCTTCACCGGCGAGATCGCCCCGGGCATGCTCCGCGAACTCTCGGTGCGCTATGTGATCCTCGGGCACAGCGAGCGCCGCCAGTTCCAGAAGGAGTCGGACGCCCTGGTCGCCAAGAAGGCGGCCAACGCCCACGCGAACAACCTGATCCCCATCGTCTGCGTCGGCGAGACCCTCGCTGAGCGCGAGGCCGGCATCACCGAGAAGGTGGTCGAGGGGCAGGTCCGTGGCAGCCTGTCCGGTCTCAGCGCCGAGCAGGTCGAGTCCACGGTGCTCGCCTATGAGCCCGTCTGGGCCATCGGCACCGGCAAGACGGCCACCAGCGCCCAGGCCCAGGAGGTGCATGCGTTCATCCGCAAGGTGCTGGTCTCCTTGCAGGGCGAGGCCGTCGCCCGCCGCGTCCGCATCCAGTACGGCGGCAGCGTGAAGGGCTCCAATGCCCGCGAGCTGCTCCAGCAACCCGACATCGATGGCGCGCTGGTTGGCGGCGCCTCGCTCGAATCCAAGAATTTCGTCGAGATCATCAAGAACGCAATCTGAGCCTTGGGCAGGGGCTTGCCTCTGTTCCCCAAACCCTGCCGTTCCAAACCCCGCCGTCCCGACACCTTCCACCGTCCTTCAAAACCTCACACAACATGGGCATCCTGATTGGTCTCCTGAGTTTCGTCCTCGTCCTGGTCTGTCTGCTTCTGGGCCTGCTTGTCCTCATCCAGCTGCCCAAGAAGGAGGCCGGCATGGGCATGGCCTTCGGTTCCGGCGCGGTCGACACCCTGCTGGGCGCCGGCGCCGGCAGCGCGCTGACCAGCATCACCAAGTGGACCGGCGGCATCTTCCTGGCCCTGTGCGTCATCCTCGCCTGGTTGGGCAACCTCAAGAACAGCTCCGGTTCCGCGGCGAAGGCGGTCCGCGAGGCGGTCAGCCGCACCGAGCCCGGTGCGGTCCCGAATGCGATGACCTCGGGCCTGATCATCGCCACCAACGCTCCGGCTCCGGCTCCGGCGGCGCAGACGCCTGCGGCTCCGGCCCCCGCGAAGTGATCCCCGCCGCCGGTCAACGAAACGCCCCCGTCCGGACGACGGGGGCTTTTTGTTGCCGACCGGGCGGGGCGGGGCGGGCGGTTTTCCTCGGGTTTCGTGACATCCTCGGCCTGCTTGGGACGGCGGTCGCCCTCGGGGTGCTGGTGGGGTGCGGCCCCGCCGATCGGGCCGATCTGGTCATCCACAACGGCCCCGAGCCGGAGACCATCGACCCGCAGATCCTCACCGGGCAGGCCGACGGTCGCATCGCCTCGGCGCTCTTCGAGGGCCTGACCCGCTTCAATCCCACCAATGGCCTGGCCATGCCCGGTCTGGCCTCGCATTGGGAGATCTCGAAGGATGGGCGGACCTACACCTTCTTCCTCCGTCCCGAGGCCTGCTGGTCCACCGGGGAGCCCATCGAGGCCAGCGAGGTGGTCTGGTCGTGGCGGCGGGCCGTCACGCCGGCGACGGCGGCCGACTACGCCAGCCAGTTCTTCTGCGTGCGCCATGGCCGGGCCCTGGTCAACGGGGAGCTTCGGGATCCGTCCCTGCTCGGGGCCGAGGCCGTGGATGCGCGGACGGTCCGCGTGCATCTGGAGAACCCGACGCCCTACTTCCTGGAACTGGCCGCCTCGCGGGTCTTCTTCCCCATCCCCCGGCGCGCCGTGGAACGCTGGGGTGACCAGTGGATCCGGGCCGATCCCTTGCCCTGCAGCGGGCCCTACCAACTGCTGGGCTGGCGGGTGAACGATCGCTTCCGGCTCCAGCGCAACCCGAGGTATTGGGACTCGGGCCGGGTCTCCGCCGGGCGAATCGACATCCTCAGCGGGGACAACCCGTCCACGGCGCTCAACCTGTTCCTCAGCGGCGAGGTGGACCTGATCTCCGACCGCAAGATCATCCCCGGCGAACTGGGGCCGGAGCTGGCCCGCCGGCCCGATTTCCACCGCTTCGATTATCTCGGCCAGGACTTCCTCCGCTTCAACACCACGCGCCGGCCGTTCCAGGATGCGCGGGTCCGTCGCGCCGTGGCGCAGGCCATCGACCGGACCCGCATCACCACCCGCATCACGCGGATGGGCGAGCGGCCGAGCGCGGCGATCACCCCGGCCGGCACCGGCGGATACCAGCCCCCCTCCGGCCTGTCCTTCGATCCGTCGGCCGCACGCCGCCTGCTGGCCGAGGCGGGCTACCCCGGGGGGCGCGGATTCCCGCAGGTGGAGTACGCCTTCAACGTCGGCTCGCGGCTCTACGAGCAGACCGGCGTGGAGATCCAGGCCATGCTCCGGGAGCATCTGGGACTCCGCGTGGAGTTGCGCCCGCTGGAGTGGAAGACCTACCTCGCCGAGATGTCGGCCCTGAACTACGACCTCATCCGGGGGTCGTGGATCGGCGACTACGACGACCCGATGACCTTCCTCGACTGCTTCCTCTCCGACAGCGGCAACAACCGCACCGGCTGGAAGGATCCCCGGTACGATGGGCTTCTTCGGGCGGCCGCCTCCGAGGGCGACCCGGGGCGAAGGGCCGGGATCCTTCGCGAGGCCGAGACGCTGCTGGTCGAGCAGGCCGTGCCGGTGACCGGGCTCTACAGCCATGTCGGGCTCTACGCCGCCGATCCCCGCAAGGTCGCCGGGGTCTGGCCCAACCGGATGGACGAGCACCCGTTCTTTTCCCTGCGGAGGATCCGGCCATGAGGTCCTGGGTGATCCGACTTGCCGCGGTGCCGGTCCTCCTGTGGGCGGTGGCGACCCTGTGCTTCTTCCTGCTGCGGGCCCTGCCGGGAGGGCCCTTCGACCGGGAGCGCGCGGCGGCCTCCCGGGAGGTCGAGGCCGCGCTCCGGGCGCGCTACCACTGGGACGAGCCGTTGGGGTGGCAGTACCTGCGCTATCTCGGAAACCTGGCGCGAGGGGACCTCGGCCCGTCGCTCAAGTACCGCAACCACTCGGTCAACGACCTGCTGGCCCAGACCGTGCCGGTCTCGCTGTCCCTCGGCGCGCTGGCCTTCGTCGTGGCCATGGGGCTGGGCATCCCGGTCGGGGTGTTCTCGGCCCTGGGGCGCGGAGGCTGGGCGGAGGCGACCTCGTCGCTGCTGACCCTTCTCGGGGTCTGTGTGCCGGTCTTCGTGCTCGGCCCGCTGCTGGTTCTGGTCTTCGCCCTCGGGCTGGACTGGTTTCCGGTGGCCCTCTGGGGCGGAGGGTCCCGGGCGGTGCTCCCGACGCTGACCCTGGGCCTCTACTTCGCCGCCCGCGTGGCCCGCTGGATGCGGGAGGGCATGCTGGAGGTCCTGCGAAGCCCGCATGTGCAGGCCGCCCGGGCCCGAGGCCTCGGCGAGGCCGCCGTGATCCTGCGCCATGTCGTGCCCGTGGCCCTGTTGCCGGTGGTCTCCTACACCGGACCGATGCTGGCGGACCTGCTCACGGGATCGTTCCTCGTCGAGAATCTCTTCCAGATCCCGGGCACGGGCGCCTTCTTCGTGAACAGCTTCTTCAGCCGCGACTACACGCTGATGATGGGCATGGTGCTGTTCTACTGCCTGCTTCTGCAGGTGTTGAGCCTGGCGACGGACCTCCTGCTGCGGTGGATCGACCCGCGCATCGGATCATGAGCGGGCCCGCCTCCAGCCCGGGCCGACTGGCCCTCGGTCGGTTCCTCGAGGACCGCTTGGCGGTGGCCGGGATCGTGTTCCTGGCGCTTGCCCTCCTGCTGGCGGGGATCGGGCCCGGCCTGCTGGGCGTCGATCCCGACCGCGCCGGGGAATCGCCGCTGGCACCGCCGGGGGCCGGGCACTGGATGGGCACGGACATCCATGGGCGCGACCTGCTGGCGCGGGTGCTCGTGGGCCTGCGCATCTCCCTGGCGGTCGGTGCGGTGGGGGCGGCGGTGAGCCTGCTGATCGGGGTGGGGTGGGGCGTGGTGTCCGGGGCGGCCGGCGGCCGGACCGACGCCTGGATGATGCGGGGGGTGGACCTCCTGCAGGCCCTGCCCACCGTGGTGTGGGTGATGCTGGGCATGACCCTCTTCGAGGCCCGGTGCGCCGGCTGGCTTGCCGAGCGCTGGCCCGCCGCCCTGCCGGCCCTCCGCCTGGGGGCGATGATGATCTGCCTGGGCTCGGTCTCCTGGCTGACCATGGCCCGGGTGATCCGGGGTCAAACCCTGGCCCTCCGCGAACGCCCCTTCCTGCTGGCCGCCACGGCGCTGGGCGTTCCGCCGGTGCGATGGTTCCTGCGGCACCTGTTGCCCAACCTCTCCGGGGTCATCCTCGTGTACCTCACGCTCACCGTGCCCGCGGTGGTGCTCTACGAGTCGTTCCTGAGCTTCCTCGGTCTCGGCGTGCGCCCGCCGCAGGCCAGTCTGGGCACGCTGATCGCCGACGGCGCCTCACAGCTCAACCCGATCCGCGTGCGCTGGTGGCTGCTGGTCTTCCCCGCCGGCCTCATGGCCCTGCTGCTGGCCGCCCTGACAAGCGTCGGCGAAGGCCTGCGCGCGGCCTTCGAACCCCGAGGCGGTGATGGCCCACGGGCCTGATCCCGCCCCGGAGCGCCCATCCCGGCGAGCGCCCAACTCCCGGAACCCGCAAGGATGCCGCCCAAGGATGGGACCCATGTCCCCGGCAGATGGTTTTCCGCGCGCACGTGCGGCGCTTTGGCCATCGGCGCCTTCCCGGGGTCCGTCTGGTGGACAACCGGAACCATCCGGGGCCGGCCCGCGGTCGGATCCTCGGGCTCGGGTTCCGCCGGGCGAGTTCGGACGGGACCGGGATCGGCGGGGATTCTGCACGGGGCTTCATGGAATCCATGCGTCCGGCGGCAGGATCGGTCGGGCGGGGGACAGACCGGGCGGAGGTCGCGGCCCATGGCATGACCGGTGCTGGTTTTGGGGTGTCGGTCCCCGTCCACCGCAACCCCATCCTCCCTGTCATGATCCTGCCCTCCCAAGTCCATCGGATCGTCCTTGCCCTGACCCTGGTGGCGGCGCTGCCCTCGGGGGCCGCCCAACTCGAACTCGCCACCGCCACCGTCGCCGACCTCCAGACGGCCATGGAGCGGGGAGCCCTGACCTCCGAGAAACTCGTCGAGCTCTACGTGGCCCGCATCGACGCCTATGACCGGAAGGGGCCGAAGCTCAACACGGTCATCACGCTCAAGGAGCGCTCGGCGGCATTGGCCGAGGCGCGTGCGCTGGACGCGGAGCGCAAGGCCGGCCGGGTGCGCAGCCCGCTCCACGGACTGGTCATCCTGGCGAAGGATGTCTTCGACACGAAGGACCTGCCCACCACGGGCGGGTTCAAGCCGATGGCCACCTCGCGCCCCCGATACGATTCCTTCGTGATCGACCGTCTCCGTTCGGCCGGGGCGATCGTGCTGGCCAAGCTCAACCAGTCGGACTGGTACGGCATCGCGCCCCGAGGCGCCTCGACGCTGCAGGGCCAGGTGCTCAGCGCCTACAACCCGGCCAAGTTCCCCGGCTCGTCCAGCTCGGGCACGGGCGTCTCGATGTCGGCCTGGTTCGGCACCGTCGGACTCGGGTCCGACACCGGGGGGTCCATCACGATCCCGACGGCCCAGAACAACCTCGTCGGGTTCGCGACCACGCACGGGTTGGTCTCCCGCACGGGCATGATGTGGAGCTCCCCGCGTCAGGAAAACGGCGGCCCGATGGGGCGGAGCGTGTACGACTGCGCCGCCGTGCTCGACGTCATCGCCGGATACGACGCGGCCGACCTGGCCACGGAGGCCTGCGTCGGTCGATTGCCCGATCGTTCCTACGTGAGCTTCGTGCGCAAGGACGGCCTGGCTGGAGCCCGGCTCGGGATCCTGCAGGACATGATCCGCACGGGGCGTGGCCATGAGGACGGTGTGGCCTTGTTCCGCAAGGCCGTCGCCGATGCCAAGGCCGCGGGGGCCACGCTGGTGGAGGTGCGGTCCGGCAGCGACCTGGTGTCGGCCCAGGCCGACGCGGGCGCCTCCAACCACGAGGTGGCGGTGGCCATCAACAAGTACCTGGCGGCGCTTCCCCCCGAGGCGCCGGTCCGGACGGTGGCCGAGATGCTCGAGAAGGGCGCGGGCATCGTGAAGTCCAACATCGTCGAGGCGTCCAAGTCGACCGTCCCGCTCGAGCGGAACGCCCGCCTTGTCGCCGCCTACCGGCAGCAGGACGCCATCCGGGAACTGCTGGTCCGGCTCATGGACACCTGGCACCTCGATGCGTTGATCCTGCCGTTCCGGACCTTTGAGGTCGACGCGGTCGGCCTGAGTTCGGCCCATACCCAGACCCCGGAGGCGCGCAACAACCTGAGTTCCTACACCGGACTGCCGACGATCGTGGTTCCCGGCGGATTCTTTCCGGCCGATGGCATGCCGTTCGGGGTCCAATTCCTCGGGCGACCCTTCGCCGAGCCGGTCCTCATCCGCGTCGCCAGCGGCTTCGAGGCCGTGACCGGCCATCGCAAGGCACCCTCCTCGACCCCGCCCCTGGCTGGGGAGACGATCTCCTATTGAGGTTCGTGGACGGTTCCCGCATCCCGACGGTTTCGGTGGTTTCCGCCCACCGGACTGCCGGAAGGCCCACAGCGGCCGGGCACGGGCCCATCGGTACGAGGGTCCATTGGGGTCCAGCCTCGGGTTGGCCCGCGATGGGATGACCGACTGAACCGCCCGGGGACCCGCTCTCGACGAGCCTCTCCGGGGGGCGTGCTCAGTCGATGCGCATCCGCCAGAACCGCATCGGGCCGGCGCCGGTCGGCACCGGGAGCGCGGTCGAGATGCCGTCGCCGCGGAGGGACTCCAGTCCGGGCACGGGTGTCCGGGTCGACAGGTCGTCGCTGGTGTCGATGGCGTGGCGCCGGTCGGGCCACGCGGTGGGCCTTGGCAGTGCCTCTCGGCCGCCACCCCCGCCTCGGGCGGTGGCGGGAGTGGCTCACCGGACGCTGACCGTCAGAGCGAGCGCACGAAGCGGTCCATGCGGGCCAGGCCCTTCTCGATGTTGGCCAGGCTCGTGGCGTAGCTGATGCGCAGGTAGTCGTCGGCGCCGAAGGCGATGCCGGGGACGGCGGCGACCTTCTCCTGCTCCAGCAGGCGGGCGCAGAAGTCGGCCGACTTCAGGCCGGTCTTGGAGATGTTGGGGAAGAGGTAGAACGCCCCCTTGCTGTTGACGCACGAGACGCCGGGTATGGCGTTGAGCATCTCCCAGGCGTGGGTGCGGCGCTTGGCGTACTCGGCCAACCAGCCGGGCAGATGGGCCTGCGATCCGGTCAACGCGGCCACGCCACCCTTCTGGGCGAACGAGCAGGGGTTGCTGGTGCTGTGGCTCTGGATGGCGTCGATGGCCTTGGCGATGGGCTCGGGTGCGGCGAGGAAGCCCAGGCGCCACCCGGTCATGCTCCAGGCCTTGGCGAAGCCGTGGACGATGATGGTGTGGTCGTAGTGCGCCTGGCTGAAGCTGGCCACGCTCTTCACCTGCGCGCCGTCGTAGGTCAGGTGCTCGTAGATCTCGTCGCTCATGATGAGCACGCCCTTCTCGACGCATACGTCGCCGAGGGCCTTGATCTCGTCGGGGGTGTAGACGCTGCCCGTCGGGTTGCTCGGTGAGTTGAGGATGAAGAGATGGCTGCGGGGCGTGATGGCGGCGCGCAACTGCGCCGGCGTGACCTTGAACTCGGTCTGGTCGGTGGTCTCAAGGATGACCGGCGTGGCACCGGCCAGCTTCACCATCTCCGGATAGCTCAGCCAGTACGGGGCCGGGATGATCACCTCGTCGCCCTCCTGGCAGGTGGCCAGGATGACGTTGTAGCAGGAGTGCTTGCCACCGTTGCTCACGATGACCTGCGAGGGCTTGTAGGTGAGGCTGTTCTCGCGCTGGAACTTGTCGGCGATGGCCTGGCGCAACTCGGGGATGCCGCTGCTGGGGGTGTACTTGGTGAAGCCGGCGGCCAGGGCGGCGGCGGCGGCGTCCTTGATGTGCTGCGGGGTGTCGAAGTCGGGTTCACCGGCTCCGAAGCCCACGACGTCCTCGCCCTTGGCCTTCATCTCCTTGGCCTTCGAGTCGATGGACAGGGTCAGGGACGGGGACAGCGAGGCGGCGCGGCGCGCGATCGGGTAGTTCATCTTGCTAGAATCGGGGCGGAGGTTGGGGCGGCCGGAGGACCGCGCAAGCCGGATTTTTGAGCCCGGGATGGCGAGCCCCGGGCCCTCGGGCCGGCCAAGGGCTCCCCGGGCGGGGTCCGGGCCCCGCCTGCGGAAGGGGCCTGGCCCCGCGTCACTTCGGCTGGTCCACCCCCTTGAGGCGGGGGTCGCGCGAGGCCTGGCGTCGCAGGTCGTTGGCCTTGGGATCCTGCGCGAGGCGGGCGTCGCTCAGGGCGAGGGCCTTGCGCAGGGCCTCGGCCCCATCCTGCTTGCGCCCCGTGGCGATCTGGATGGCCGCGAGGTCATACCAGCCCTCGGGGCGCGAGGGTTCCGCCGCGGTGTACCGGGCCAGGGCGCTCTCCACCTTGTCGACCCGCCCCAACTGGCGATACCCGTCCACCAGCGACAGCAGGACCTCGGACTTGGTGCCCGTGTTGGTCAGCAGCACGTCCAGCGTGTCGACGGCGAGGTTGCTCTGGCCCGACGAGAAGTACGCCGAGGCCAGGTCGAAGACCGCCCGGGCGTCGGCGTTGGGTCCCGACGCCTTGGCCTTGGTCTGGGCGTCGGCCTTGGGCGGCGCGCTCTTGAGGATGCTCTCCAGTTGCTCGACCAGGTTGCGGATCCCCAGGTTGTCGGCGTCGAAGACCTCGCAGGTCTTGGCCACCAGCAGGGCGTCCTCGTAGCGGCCGATGGTGGCCAGCAGTTGCGAGTAGTTGAAGACGGTCTCCGGGCTGTAGGGGCAGAAGGCGAAGGCCTGCTTGAGGGCGAACTCGGCCTCCTTGATCATCCGCTGCTGCACCTGCGGGCTCGGCGGGGGCGAGTTGATGCGCATGGCGTAGATGGACTTGCCGATGGCGTTGCGCAGCTTGGAGAAGGCCTTCTGGGCGTTGTCGTCGCGCACGAAGGCCGGGTCGCCCTTGAAGCCGGCGAGGTCGCGCTGCAGATAGGTCTTGAGCGCCCAGTCGCAGACCTCGCGCACGGGCGTCTCGTACTTGATCCAATTGCCGATGAAGCGCTCGGAGTATTGGCTCCAGTACTCGTGGTCGCGGCGGACCATCTCCTCGGTGATCTCCGGCACCGGATTCCGCTCGATTTTCATGATGATGCCGTAGGGCGTCAGGTGCGGGTACATCCAGTCGAGGGGGAAGGACTCCTCGATGTAGAACTCGTGGCCGGGGTTCTTGTCGAAGATGACCTTGGTGAGCAGGCCGTTGATCTGCATGACGGCCACCTGGCCCGAGACGGAGATCCGCCCGTCGGGCAACTGGACCACCTGCTCGCCCGGCTTGAGGTTGTTCGGGTAGCGCTTGGCGGCGTCCATCGTGTAGTCGCTGAAGGCTTTGCCGGCGTCCTCCGGTGTGGCCGAGAAGATTTCGCGGTCGGGGTAGAGGCCGCCCGGGCTGGCCGTGAAGAGCCCCGGGAAGGCGCCTTCCAGCAGCAGGCGGTTGAGCCGGATCCGGTTGGGGGTCGGCGGATTCTGCGCGGCGAAGGCCCGGACATGCGGGGTGAGCTTCGCGGTGGCGAACCGGGCCGGATCGGTGGCGAGCGACGGGCCGCGCAGCAGGCGGTTCAGGCCGTCGGCCACGGCCGCGGGCGTCGAGGCCCCGGCCAGCTGTTCCTTCAGGTGCCGCGAGAGGGGGTCGGCCGACCCGTTGACCCGGGCCAGGAAGGCGGGCAGGTCCTTGAAGTGGTCCGGCTGGAAGAACGATTCACCGGCCCGGCGATCCTCCTCGATCGACGCTCCCAGGCCCTGGATCGCGCGATCGAGCGGCGCGAAGAGCGAGGCCGCGGTGTTGGTCTTGCCCCGGGCCTCGGACTTGGCGTCGTTGAGCATTCCGAGGAAGAAGGGCTTGTCGTACTGGTACTGGTCGGAGCGCTGGTAGTGCGCGCGGATGTAGTCGAGGTAGGTGTTATCGGCCAACGCGTTCTGGGTGATGATGCAGACGTCGCGTCGGTCGAACCCCGGATCCAGGCGGTGCTTGGCCGGGGTGAACGACTCGGCGAAGATCATGTAGGTGGGGCAGAAACGCCCCGGGTCGGTGCCGCCATACAGCACGGCGTGCGGCGTCATGGCCGGGTAGAGCGGCACGCCGTTGGTGTCCTTCGGGGCCTTGCCATGCCCGGCATCCCGGCCCGGCTCGAACATGTCGTGCCCGAACCAGTAGCCGAAGAGGTGCCCGCGCTGCTCATTGTCGCCCCAGTGCGAGAGGATGCTGTCGAAGGGGATCAGGGCGAAGATCGCCAGCACCGGGGCGATCCGGATGCTCTGGCGGTTCAGGAGGATCCACCCGGTGAAGGCCACCGAGAGCGCCAGGCTCAGCGCGCCGGCCACCCGCAGGATGGTGAAGACGGTGCTGAGGTGGATGTCGACCAGCTCATAGAGGTTGAAGGCGCAGGCCACCGCGCCGCCCACCCACATCCAGAACCGCGTGTTGCCCGTATGGTACTGGGTGACCAGCAGCGCCGCGACGATCGACAGGCCGTAGCCCACCGCCAGCGCGATGATGGTGTGCGACGAGGTGAAGAACACCTTCACGAGTTCCTTGGCCGACTTGTCGAGGCCCGGGTTGAGCAGGATGAGCAGCAGGATGGCCAGGCACAGGTAGATCGCCGTGAGGCCGATGAGCCAGGCCCGTTCGCGCAGGCGCATCCGCTTGAGGAAGGCGAAGGGCACGAGGCCGACCAGCAGGTTGGCCCAGTTGAACTCCTCCTGTGCCCCTTGGGCGTACATCCAGAGCTGGCGGAAGATCACCACCGGATCGGTGCTGGGGTTGGTCTTTTCGTACTGCCCGCGGGTGAAGGCGTGCACGAAGCCCTCCCATGTGCGCGGGTAGCCCCAGTTCATGGGCGGGTTCGAGGCCGAGGCCAGCGGCATGTACAGGTAGAAGGCCGCGCCGACGGCGAAGGCCAGGCCGGCGAACAGCACGACGTGCAACTGGTCGCCCAGCTTGCCCGTCTCGGAGGCGAGCCAGAGCATCGCCGCCAGCGAGCCCAGGCCGACGAGGTTGTAGATCATGAACACCGGCACGTTGCCCTCGAAGGTGTGGATCTTGCCGGTGAAGTGGGCCAGCAAACCGAGGAGCCAGATGATCGTGTTGCCGAGGAAGAAGTCCCGGCCGAGGCGTTTGTCGGCCGCCGCGATGGCCACCTCGATCCCCATGGCGGCGACGATGAGCGTCTGGTGGTTGCAGAGGCACAGGCCGAAGAGGAAGAACACCCCGTGCAGGTACCGGCGGCGGTCCGGCCGGTACATCCACAGCAGCAGCAGGCAGAACATGCCCACGAGGTTGAGCACCGCCAGGGTGTACACCTCCACGATCACGCCCTGGCTCCAGATGAACCCGTTGAATCCCAGCAGCGAGCCGCCGACCCAGGCGGCCACGAAGGTGATGGCGTTTTCCGTGCGCCGGGGCAGGTCCTTGAACAGGTCGATCCCCTCGAGGATGAGGCTCGATCCGCGCGAGATGAGCAGCGCGGTGAGGCCGGCCGACAGGGCCGCCGCCACCGCCGAGGAGACCGCCACTCGCCAGGCGATGCTGGAGAAGGGGAGGATCTTGGTGAAGAGCCACGAGTAGATCGTCCAGACCGGATAGCCGGGCGGGTGGGGCACGCCGGCGTACATCGAGCCGACGGCCAGTTCGCCCGAATCCTCGAGGGTCAGGTCGGGGGCCACGGTGTACAGGTAGCCGGCCATCACGAAGAGGGTGACGAGCACGAAGGTCAGCCAGTCCATGGGACGGAAAAGCCGGCCCCGGGGCTCGCCCGATGGAGGAGCGCCTTCGGGGGACGGTTCCGGGGGCTTTGGTGGCGCCGGCGACCCGGGGCGCGATGCCGGATGTTTCGCCCCGGGTGAACTCCAGCCGGAAACCTTGGAGGAATGCTTGGTGTCCATTCGATCGATCGGGAAAAGCGGTGTCCAGGGCTGGTCCCGTGCGGGGATGACCCGCGAAGGAGGAACGGCCCGAGAGGCTGTAAGTGGAGCGGGGGGAGCTTTGGTTTGTCGACGTGAAACTGGGATGGGTGGCCTCGGGGAGTCGGCGGGCTGGCTCCGGTCGGGGCCCAGGGCGTCGCGATCCTCCGGTCCGCACCTGGCTCGTGGTCTTGGTCTCCTCCGCCAGCCATCCGTTCAACGCAACGGCCGCCGATGGCACGGTTCTCCGTCACCCCGCCATTCGGCAAACTCCGTTCTGGGCTTCGGTCGGGAGCTTCGACGACACTGCGGTCCGGTCCGGCGGCCGTGCCGGGGCCGGAGCCATCCCATGCAGCAACCAATCGCCACCTCCGGTGTTCTTGAGGGCATGTCGACGTCCCCTCGGGAGACTTCTGGTTTGCCGCCCGCCGGTTCGGGCCGGAATTCCTCCCCCGTGCGCGTTTGGTTTCCACGGTGGGGCCTCGGGACGCTCCTGCTCGCCAGCGCCCTCGCCGGTTTGTCTCCGCTCGATCGGGCGATGGCCGAGGCGTCCAAGACGGTGCCCGCCGCCTCGGCAGGCGTCGACGCCGCCAGGTCGGACGCGGAGCCCGCCGACGCGGGAGCCCCGGAGGCCCAGTCCGCGGAGGGCGCGGAGCCGTCCGGCCCCACCCACCGGTACGCCCGCATTCCCAAGCGCAATGCCTTCGGCATCAAGCCGCCGGCTCCGCCGCCGCCGCAAGAGCCCGAGAAGGAGCCACCCAAGGACCGTCCGGAGTTCTTCCTGACCGGGTTCACCACCGTCCGTGGCGAGAAGCGGGCCTTCGTCGCCTATCAGCCGAAGGGCAAGCCCGTCCAATATCCGAGGGCCCTGATCCCCGACGAGGAGGTCGGCATCGGCGACGGCGTGCTCAAGCTGGTGTCCATCGATCCCATCGAGAAGGCCGTGACCATCGCCTACAACGGCGAGGAGATCCCCCTGAATTTCAAGGACAACGCGGTGAAGGTGACCGGCGGGACCGGAACGGCTCCGGCGCCCGGCGCACCCGGCCTGCCCCCCGGGGTTCCCCCCAGTGCCCTCCGGGGCAACCAACCCCCTCCGCCCGTGATGAATGTGCCCGGAAATGTCGGGGGCATTCCTGGGGCGATGGGGGCCGGAGGGGTTCCCGGGAACGTTCCCATGACGGTCGCCCCGACGGTGATCGGTCGGGGCGGGGTCATCTTGAGCGGCGGGGCGCCCGGGGCGACCCCCCTGTCACCGAACGCCATCCAGGCCGGCGGAACCCCCATCCACAACGGTATCGATGTCCCTGCGGTGGCACCGGCCCCTGACCAATACGGCGGTACCGTGCCGACGCCCATCAGCCGCATCGGCCGGGCCGTTCCCCCGCCTCCCCCGGCTCCCTTCCCGGGTCTTCCCGGCCCATGAAGGGCGCCCAGGGTCGTCGCCCAAGGTTGGCGCCCAAGGTTGGTGCCATGGCGTTTGCCTCCGGGCTGGTCCCTCGGGAGGCCTCCGGGTGGTGGAGTCGAAACCATCGAAGCGGTCCTGCGTCCGTGGCCCAAGAGTCCCAGAGGGCCCTTCAGCCGCCCCTCAGCCGATCTCGGTCCTTCGGGCCTCCTGGATCAGGCGGACGATCCTGGCCGTGTCCTTGATCCCCGGGGCCGACTCGACGCCGGACGACACGTCCACCGCGTAGGGCCGCACCTGGCGGACCGCCTCGGCGATGTTCTCGGGCTTGAGACCGCCGGCGAGGATGACCGGATGCCCCAGCTGGCACGCCTCGACGGCAAGCCCCCAGTCGAAACGCGCCCCGGTGCCCCCGGAGGTCCCGGGCACATAGGCGTCCAGCAACCAGGCATCGCAGGCATCCCGATGCCTGGGAAGCCGCCCGAGGGTCTCTGGGCCCCGCATCCGGAAGGCCTGGACGACCCGGACGCGATGACGCAGGCCGTGGCCCACCTCCGGGGGTTCGTCGCCATGCAACTGCACCGTGTCGAGCCGCGCCTGGTCGATCACGGCCCGCATGAGGGCCGGATCGGCATCGACGAAGAGGCCCACGCGGCTGACGAAGGGGGGCAGGCCCCGTGTGATTTCCGCGGCACGCGCCGGCTCGATGAACCGGGGCGTGCCGGGCACGAAAACGAACCCCAGCGCATCGGCCCCGGCCTCGATGGCGGCCTGCGCATCCTCCTCACGGGTGATGCCGCAGATCTTGATGCGCAGGGCCATGGGTTGGATCGGATCCTCGCCGGGACTCAGAATTGACGATCGGTCACCGCGCCCTCGCTGGCGGTGCTCACCGTGGCCGCGTACTTGGCGAGGATACCCCTCGTGTAGTTGGGCTTGGGCTTCTTCCACGCCTTGAGACGGGCCGTCAGTTCCTTGGCCGGGATGCCCAGCGTGATCTCGCGCTTCTTCGCGTCGATGGTGATGGGGTCGCCGTTCTTGATGACGGCGATCGGACCGCCATCAAAGGCCTCGGGCGTGGTGTGGCCGATGACGAAGCCGTGCGAACCCCCGCTGAAGCGGCCGTCGGTGATGAGCGCGACCTCCTTGCCGAGGCCCTTGCCCATGATGGCGCTGGTCGGCGAGAGCATCTCCCGCATGCCGGGGCCGCCCTTGGGGCCCTCGCCGCGGATGATGATCACGTGGCCGCTCTTCACCTGGCCCTTGAGGATGCCCTGCAGGGCCTTCTCCTCGTTCTCGAACACGATGGCCTTGCCGCTGAAGGTGAGGCCTTCCTTGCCCGAGATCTTGCCCAAGGCGCCGCTGGGGCAGAGGTTGCCCCGGAAGACGACCAGGTGGCTGTCCTTCTTGATGGGGTTTTCGAAGCCTCGGATGATGTCCTGACCGGCCGGGTAGGTCGGCGCGTTCTTCAGGTTCTCGGCCATCGTCTTGCCGGTGACGGTCATCACGTCGCCGTGGAGCAACCCCTTGTCGAGCAGCATCTTCATCAAGGGCACCGTGCCGCCGATCTCCACCAGTCGGGCCATCACGTACTTGCCCGAGGGCTTGAGGTCGGCCAGCACGGGAACCCGCTTTCCGACGCGCGTCCAGTCGTCGATGGTGAGCTTCACGCCCGCGCAGTGGGCCATGCCGATGAGGTGCATGACCGCGTTGGTCGATCCGCCGAGGGCGATGACCACCGTCATGGCGTTCTCGAACGCCTTCTTGGTCATGATGTCGCGCGGGCGGATGTTGTGCTTCAGCAAGTTCAGCACGGCCGCGCCGGCATGCTCGCAGTCGCGGGTCTTGTCCTGCGACACGGCCGCCTGGGCCGACGAATTCGGCAGGCTCATGCCCAGCGCCTCGATGGCCGAGGCCATGGTGTTGGCCGTGTACATGCCGCCGCAGGAGCCGGCGCCCGGGATGGCCACCTCGGCCACCGCCTCGACGTCCTCGGCCGAGCAGGCGCCGGCGGCATTCTTGCCGACCGCCTCGAAGATGTTCACCAGGTCGACATCCTTGCCGCCGAGTTCACCCGGCAGGATCGTGCCGCCGTAGACGAAGATGCTCGGGCGGTTCAGGCGGGCCATGGCCATGACGCAGCCGGGCATGTTCTTGTCGCAGCCGCCGACCGCCACGAAGGCGTCGAAGCCCTGGCAACCCACGACCGTCTCGATGGAGTCGGCGATCACCTCGCGGGACACCAGCGAGTACTTCATGCCCTCGGTGCCCATCGAAATGCCGTCGGAGATGGTGATGGTGTTGAACACCACGGCCTTGCCGCCGTTCTCGTTGATGCCCTGCGCCACGCTGACGGCCAGCTGGTCGATGTGCATGTTGCACGGGGTGACCATGCTCCAGGTGGAGGCCACGCCGATCTGGGGCTTCTGGAAGTCGTCCTTCTTGAAGCCGGTGGCGTAGAGCATGCCCCGGCTCGGGGCGCGCTCGATGCCGTCGACCACGATGGAGGAAAAGGGGCGGGGCAGGGAATCGCTGGAGGAGGTTGCGCGGGACGTCGGCTTGGAAGATCGGCGTTTCATGGCGGGCGGATCGTCGCGAAGGCGGCGCGCCGGCGGAAGCGCGAAAAACGCGTCCCGCCCCGGGATCCGCCCCCGGAGGCGCGCCCGGTCAGCAAATCGGCCGTTGCGGCTGCGGGGGGCGGTGCCTAGCTTCGGATGCGTTGGGAGCCTTCTCCCCCTGCATGAGACATTTTCTCGACTTCGAAAAGCCCATCGCCGAACTGCAGCGCAAGCTCGACGACTTGAAGGCCCAGCCCGGGACGCCCGCCCTGGGCATTTCCTGGGAGGAGGAGATCCGGTTGCTGGAGTCCAAGATCCAGGAAGCCCAGCGGCAGCTGTATTCCAACCTCACCCCGTGGCAGCGGGTCCAGCTTGCCCGGCACCCGAGGCGCCCCTACACCCTCGACTACCTGCGTCTGGCCTTCGACGAGTTCGAGGAACTGCACGGCGACCGCCTGCATTCCGACGACCGCGCCATGGTGGGCGGGTTCGCCCGCCTGGGCGGCCAGAGGGTGCTGGTGGTCGGCACCCAGAAGGGCCGCGACACCAAGGAGAACATCCTGCGCAATTTCGGCTCGGCCCACCCCGAGGGATATCGCAAGGCGCTTCGCCTCATGAAGATGGCCGACAAGTTCGGGCTGCCGATCATCAGCCTCATCGACACGGCCGGAGCCTATCCGGGCATCGGGGCCGAGGAGCGCCACGTGGCCGAGGCCATCGCCGTGAACCTGCGCGAGATGATGACCTTCGAGGTACCCATCCTCGCCTGCGTCATCGGCGAGGGGGGCTCCGGCGGGGCCCTGGGCATCGGTGTGGCCGACCGCGTGCTGATCCTCGAGAACGCCTACTACTCGGTCATCAGCCCCGAGGGATGTGCCGCGATCCTCTGGAAGGACCGCACCGCCGCGCCCAAGGCGGCCGCGGCGCTCAAGATCACCGCCGGCGACCTGGAGGCGCTCGGCCTGGTCGATGCGGTGTTGCCGGAGCCCCTCGGCGGTGCCCATCTCGATCCCGAAGCCACGGCCGCCACGCTGCGCCAGGGCCTGCTCAAGCATCTGGGTGAGGTGCAGGCCATGTCCACGGCCGGCCGGTTGTCCGCCCGCTACGCCAAGTTCCGGGCCTTCGGGCATTTCACCGAGCCGGACTCGAAGGCGGCGTGAAGCTCGCATCCCCCCTGGTCTTCCACCCGTTGCCCAAGGAGCGGGTCTGGGGCGGGCGTCGCCTGGAGACGCACTGGGGCAAGGCCCTCCCGCCCGGGGTGTCCATCGGCGAGTCCTGGGAGATTTGCGACCGCCCCGAGGGGCAATCGGTCGTGGCCGAGGGTCCGCTGGCCGGGACCTCGCTTCGGCAGCTCATGGAACACCATGGGCCCGACCTCATGGGCCGGCCGGTCGCCACGGGGGAGCGCTTCCCCTGGCTCGTCAAGATCCTCGACTGCCGGGACGACCTGTCCCTGCAGGTGCATCCGCCGGCCGACAAGGCCGCAGCCCTGGGCGGCGAGCCCAAGACCGAGATGTGGTATTTCGCGGAGGCCGACCCCGGAGCCGGGATCTATGTGGGATTCGAGCCGGGGATCACGCCCGAGGCGTTCACCCGGAGGCTGGACGCGGGGTCGGTGGCGGAGTGCTTCCGGCGCCTTCCCACGCGGCCCGGCGATGTGATGTTCCTGCCCAGCGGGCGGGCGCATGCGCTGGGGGCCGGCAACCTGGTCTTCGAGATCCAGCAGAACTCCGACACCACCTACCGCGTCTTCGACTGGAACCGCACCGGGCTCGACGGCAGGCCGCGCGAGCTGCACCGCCAACCGGCCCTCGAGTCCATCGACTTCTCCGACACCCAGCCGGAACGGGTGCCCGAGTTCTGGTCGAACCTCGCCCCCGGGGTGGCCGTGCGGCCATTGGTGCGGCATCGGTTGTTCTCGGTGGATTTGCTGCGCCTGCAGGCCGGGGCCTCGATCGGCGCCCTTGCCGGGGCCGGCGGGCCCTGCGTGCTGGGCGGGGTCTCGGGCACCAGCCTCGTCCGGGCCGGCGCGCAGGAGAGCCGCCTGCCACCCGGGGGCTTCCTGCTGGTGCCGGCCGCCGGGGCGGCCGGTGTGCGCCTCCACTCGCCCGGGGCCTCGCAGATCCTCCGGGTGACCCAAGGCCCATGAAGGATTCCGACAACACGGAAGGCCGGCCCACGCCGCCTGACCCCCGACCGGGCCCTCCCGACGACGAGCCCCGCGCGGAGTCGTCGCCCGAGGCCATCGAGAGCGACCTGCTCCGCATCCTCGTCACCGATCCCAGCTTCCGGTGGGCGGCGATCCTGGCCCTGCTGATGGCCGGTTCGGTGATCCTGGCCGTGGTCCCGTTCTTCGTGGTCTCCACGCCGGAGATCGACCCGCCCTTCCGGGCCAGCCTGCTCGACAAGTTCCAGGCCCGGGCCCTGATCCGCACGGCCCGGGAGGCCGGGGCGGCCGGCCGGTTGCCCGAGTCGATCACCGCCTGGAAGACGGCCCTGGCCAACGACCTGGCGAGCCTCGAGGCGCGACGGGGGGCCCTGGAGGTGCTGACCGGAAGCACCGCATGGACGCAGGACGACGTGCGCTTCGGCTACGCCTGCGGCACCGAACTGCTCCACCGCACCGCCACCAACCGCCAGGAAGTGCTGCTCTTCGCACGCTTCCTCGACCATGTGGGGCATCATCCGGCCAATGTCGCCCTGCTGCGCGACCTCGCCACGACCGACACCGGCGAGATCGCGGGCTGGTTCGGCCGGTCGCTGTTCCTGTCCCGGCGCATGGACCGCTTCGAGGAGCTTTGGCTGCGGCAGCGGTCGGGCCTGATGACCACCGCCCCCATGGGCCTGATCGGCCCGGCCTGGGAGGCCGGTTGGGGCCCGATCACCGGCATGGCGGCGGCCCGGGACCGCCTGCTCGCGGCCGAGAAAGACCCGAAGCTTCAGGACGAGGCCTCGCGCCTGGTGCTGATGGTGGCCGAAAACCTTGGAGACGCCGCCGGATACGAGGCGGCCCTGGCCCGTCGTGCCGGTCGCCAGGCCGACGCGCTGGCCGACCACCTTGGGCTCTGGCGGCTCCTGGCCCGAACCGATCGCGGAGGCGAGGTCATGGATCGCCTCAAGGCTTTCCAACGCCCGCCCGCCAGCCCGGCCGAGGCCATCGGCCTGGTCGAGGCCCTGCAGGCCTTCGGCCTGGGCGACCGGGCCGTGGACCTGGGACTCGAGCAGGTGAAGGTCTTTCCCTACGCCCCGGACCTCTGGCTGGCCACCGCCGAGCTCCTGCTGGGCCGCGAAGACTGGACGCGCCTGCGGCAACTGGCCATCGGCATGCGGGGCGAGACCTCGCTGGCCGGCCGCATGGGTGCCTACAGCTGGTACCTCGACGGCCGGATCGACCTTGCCCTCAACCGCTCCCTCGACGCCGCCAACGCCTTTGGCCGGACCGCCGAGGGTGCCAGCCCCGACGCCGTGCTCGTGGCCCGGATGGTGGCCGGAATGCGCCGCGTGAACCGCCCCCAGGAGGCCGCCGCGTTGCTGCGCCGGGTCGAGAAGGACTTCGCCGACGATCCGACCTTCTGGTTCGAGGTGGCGGGCATCGCCGCCGAGACGCAGGACATGGACACGCTGGCCGAGGCCGTCGCACGGTCCTACCGGTTGCAGCCCGACAACCCCGTCTTCCGGCACAACCAGGCGGCCGTGCTCATCGCCACGGGCCGGCAGCCCGAGGAGGCCGTCCGACTCACCCTCGAACTGCTCAACCGCTCGCCCGAGTCGGTGTCCTGCCAGATCAACCACGCCCTCGCGCTCATCCTCCAGCAGCGCTTCACCGATGCCGCGGGTCTGCTGGCGCGGATTTCCTGGGCCGCCCGCAGCCCGCCCGAGGAGACCCAGATGCACTACGCCTGGATGCTCGTCGAGCAGTCCCGCGGGCGACCCGAGGCGGCGCGGACGCACGCGCGCGCCCTGCGCGAATCGGAGCTGCTGCCCCCGCAGCGTGCCCGCCGAGAGGTCGTGCTGGCCACGGGCGGTGCCCCGGGCAAGCCAGGTTGATCCCGGCCGGCGGTCCCCCCCGGGGGTCGGCCCCGACCCCTGAAATCCTGCGGAAGCGGTTGCGTCGCGCCCCATCGCGTCCACCCTGTAGGCCGCATGAGCATTGCCACCCGCACCGGCGACTCCGGAACCACCGGACTGATGTACAATCGCCGCGTCTCCAAGGCCCATCCTCGGGTCGAGGCCTACGGGTCGGTCGATGAGTTGAATGCCGCCATCGGCATGGCCCGCGCCACCGCCACCGATCCCTTCATCGGCGACAATCTTCTGATCATCCAGAAGGACCTCGTGATCCTCATGGGTGAGCTGGCCACGGCCAAGGAGGACACCCGGCGCTACTTGGCCGACGGGTTCCAGGCGGTCACTCCGGCGCTGACTGCCAAGCTCGATGCCCTGGTCGCGCAAATCGAGGCGCAGAGCATCACCTTCAAGGGGTGGGCCACCCCGGGCATGACCCTGCATTCGGCCGCCCTCGACGTGGCCCGCACCACCTGCCGTCGTGCCGAGCGCCGCGTCTTCGTGCTGCGCGATTCGGGCGAGGTCGAGAACCGCGAGATCCTGATCTTCCTCAATCGCCTGAGCGATTTGCTGTGGCTCATGGCCCGCTGGGTCGAGACCCACACGCCGGAATCACCGGCCGGCTCACCGGCCGCCTGAAGAGGGGTTGAGTCCACGGTGGGGTGGGGACGAGTCCTTCGGAACCCACACTGCCTGGACGATCCGGCGACCGCTCGGTCGCTTGGGCTCGACCGGCGTTACTCTCCGATCCCGCACGACACTCCTACAGCGTCACCGTGGGGCAGGGGGCATCCTGCGAGGTGTTCTCCAGCCGGACGTGCGTGGCCCCCACCGCATCCAAGGCCGCCCCGACGGTCTTGCGCGCCAGTTCCGGGGTGTTGCAATCGCGGCTCAGGTGACCCAGGTAGATGCGGCTCAGTCGGTCATGCAGAATGGCCGTGGCCACCTCGGAGGCCGCGTGATTCGAGAGGTGACCATGGCGGCTGGCGATCCGCTGCTTGGTGCTCCACGGGCGCCGGGTGTCTTCCTGCAGGAGCTTCACGTCGTAATTGGCCTCGAGCACCAGGAGGTTCGACGGCTTCACCCGTTCGAGGATCAGCTTGGTGGCATGCCCCAAATCGGTCAGGAAGCCGATGTTTCCGTTCGGCGTGGCCAGAAGGAAACCCACCGGGTCGGCCGCATCATGCGGCACGCTGAAGGTGCGGACCTCGACCTCTCCCAACGCGAAGGTGGTCCCCGTTTCGAAGGTTGCCGCCTCGAAGCGCACCCCGGAGAATTCCTGCCGGATGGCCTCGTGGGTGAAGCGGTTGGCGTAGATGCGCGTGCCGGTCTTTTCTGCCAAGGTGCCGAGCCCCTTGATGTGGTCGCCGTGCTCGTGCGTGACGAGGATTCCGGTGAGTCCTTCCGGAACCCGGCCGATGGACGCCAGCCGTTCCCGGATTTGCTTGGCGCTGAAGCCCGCATCGATGAGCAGGCGAGTTTCTCCGACCTCGAGGTAGGCACAATTGCCGCCGGATCCGCTGCCCAGAATCGTGAAGTGAACCGCCACCCCGCGATCGAACCGTCAATCCGCCCCGCGCGACAGCAGAAATCGCCCATGGGGTCTTCATGATTGAACCTAAATCCGGCCGTTGACGCCAATGCTCCGTCGTTGCCGGCGCTGTGAGCGGCGGTTGGTTGGAGGTTTTCAGGCCGTCCGAGGCCTTGGTTGAGGGCTGAAGTGGTCGGATCACCCGCTTCTGGCCGGTATCCATGCCCGAGGACGTAGGTAAGGCTGGAGGATCCTCGCCCAAATCCGCTCCCAACAACCCTCCGGGCCCAACGGCTCCGCAGTATTCTTCAACCCGCTCAGGAACAGGCTCAGGTTGGTCAAGAGATCCCGTGCTCGGGCGGCCTCACCGTGGGTGCTGGTCAAAGTCAGTCGCAGTTGCCTCCCGCTCTGGGTCATGCGACCCACCGCGCTCAAGAACAATGGCCTGCTCGTGATGGCCTCCCGACCCCGCACCGGATCGGCGCAGGACACGAACAGTTTCCACCAGTTGTACACCAGCGCGACGTTCCGCGCCGCCACCTGGCACCGCAGCAGGTCTTTCGACATGAACCCGTCCCAGCCCCACTGGTTCTTGAGTTCGTCGTAGGCGTTCTCGCTGTCGGCCCTCTGCCGGTACAGGTCCGCAAGGCTCAGCGCTTCCAACGTCAGGTTCGTCACCAGGATCTGGTGCTCGTGGCTGGGGGCCTGGGCTTCGGAAATCAGTTCAGGCGGGTGCTTCTGCTCCGGACCGGCCAGAGCCGTGGGCCTTCGGCCTTCGGCAACCTTCGTCCGCCGCAGCACCACGATGCGCCGGTTTCGGCTCCATCCGCTCAGCCGCAGGGTGCCCTCAAGGGCCTCCCACCGATGGATCGTCGATCGCCACCCGCCCTTGGCCTCCAAGGCCCGGATCAACTGCTTGACCCCCTGGGTCTGTCGCTGGCGAAAGAGGTACTTCTGCCCTCGTGCCTCGCAGTCCGCCAGCAACGCCTCCTGCCCGTAGGCGGCATCCCCGCAGAGCAATGCCGGCCTGCATTTCGCCGGCAGGCCCTCCCACAGCCGCCACAGGTTCGAGCGCCCATGACCCGCCGCATGCTCCTTGCCCGGATGCACCTCCACGTCGAGCACCAGCCTCAGATGGCGGATCATCAGGGTGTGGTAGGCGTGGCTCGGTCGGCCTGGCTTGTGGGGGTTGTAGCCAAGCTCGGCCCCGTCTTGATGACCGAAGAGCGGCTTGACCGTCACATCCAGATCCAGCACCCAAGGGTGGCGCAAGGCCGGCAGCCAGGTCTTGGCAAAGCCTCGATCTGCCAGCGTGCGCAGGCCTCCGCATCGGCTCCGGCAAAGGCGCGTCACACGCTGTGCTCGCTGCACACCTTGCTCATCCCCAACCCGACCGGATTGACCGTGTCGGCGCGCAAACCGGTGTTGTGTGCGTAGCGGAACTGACCGGCCGGCACCGAAAGGGTGATCGTCCCCAAAAGGTTGGTCAGGGTGGGAGCGTTCGGACTGGAGAAACGCAGTGGACATCACTCAACCCATCAGAAATCGCCGTTCAACGCGAAAAGGTTGTTCCTGTTCTCGCGGAAATCGAGGTAGCGCAGCAACTCGACAGGTCCGTCGCCGAAGGTAACGTTACCGTCCCGACGGTGTCGACAGGCGGGTTGTTTCTGCGGAATCCATAAAGACCATCCCGCCGCCTTGTCCGGAGGGAATGTCACGATCTCGGTCAGATAGCTGTCTGGGGGATTCTTGCCCGGATTCCGCGGGACTCCGGTATCACCCATGAGCCCGACCTGACTCGCGAGACGGAGGCGCTCCGGTACCGCTTTTCCGGGCTGGCCCGTCCGGGTGGATCCGTGCGAGCCGCCGTCATGACCCCGATCCCGCTCCTTCCCGAGGTGTCTCGGTCCGCGACCGTCATCGACCGCCGCCGGTTCCTCTCCTCCACCGCCGCCGCGATCCCGCTGGCTCTGCTCGGCCAGGCGGCGCCCCCGCTGTCGGCGGCCCCGGCCTCGGGCGTCACCTCCGAGACCTTGGCCGCCCAGCTCCACGGCTCGCTCGACGAGGCGCAACGCCGCCTGCTGTGCCGGGAGTTCGACGACCCGCTGCGGCAGAAGGTCGACAACAACTGGATGATCACCGGGCGTTCCATCCGGGAAACACTCCGACCCGACCAGCAGGACCTCGTCCGCCAGATCTTCCGCAAGCTGCATCACCCCGACCATGCCGAGGCGATGATGCGCCAGATGATCGAGGACTCCGAGGGCAAGGGCTTCGAGGGAGGCACCTCGGTGGCCCTCTTCGGCCAGCCCAAGAGCGGAGCCTTCGAGCTGGTGCTCACTGGGCGCCACTGCACGCGACGCTGCGACGGCGATATCGTGGCCGGGACGGCCCTCGGCGGGCCGATCTTCTACGGGCACCAGTCGGGTCCGAACGACGAGGAGCCGGCCGACCATCTGGGTAATGTGTTCTGGTACCAGGCTCGTCGGGTCAACAAGCTGTTCCAAGCCCTCGATGGGCGACAGCGCCAGGCCGCGCTGGTGGAGGGCCGTAGCCGTCCCGAACGGGCGACTGAGACGGTCCGCCTGAGCGGCCGCCTCGAGGGGCTCGCCGGACTTCCCTGCTCGGAGTTGAGCGCCGACCAGAAAGGTCTGATGCGCCAGGTGCTGCGAGACCTACTGGCCCCCTTCCGACAGGTCGACGCCGACGAGTCGATGCGTCTGGTTGAGGCGCAGGGTTTGGGCAACCTGAACTTCGCTGACTTCAGGGCCCACGACCTCGGCAAGGACGGAATCTGGGATGTTTGGCAGATCGAGGGGCCGCACATGCTCTGGTACTTCCGGGGCGATCCTTACGTGCACTGCTGGGTGCATATCCGGGACGGCAAGGCCTGAAACGCGGCGGGACGAACCCTGCGCCAGGAACGGGTCCCGAGACTGTCTCGATGCCGGCACGGTCGATCCTCCGGCTTGGGCCTTCCGGCAGGAGTCCCGCTCACGTCACGGGCGCTCGGGCTCCCAGCGGTCCATGGGGCGTTCCACGGACCACCGCAGCATCATTTCGACGTTGGCCTCGAAGGTCCCGCGACGTTGGGAGCTGCCGCCACCCTCGGGACGGTCGTCACGCACGTAGCTCAAGTACACTGCCTCGGGTTCCGGGTCGCGTCCCCGGTCGCCCGTGCGCTCCTGCCAGGCGGCGAGGGCGGCCTGGTGCCGGCGGAGCTCAGCGGTCCATCGGGGGTCGTTGGCCAGGTTGGTGACCTCGAAGGGATCCGCCTCGAGGTCATAGAGTTCCTCGCGTGGCCGTGATCCGGCCATCACGCGGGCCTGTGCCGGGGTGAGCGCCCCGGCGGCGTGCCACCGTCGCAGGGCCTGCACAATGGCCTTGTCGTCCATGTAGCGGTTGGGCTGCCGGTAGGGCCGGCTCGGGTAGTAGTTGCGGAGGTATTTGAAGCGGCCGCTGCGAACCGAGCGGATGCGGTCGACCGTCTCGTCGGCACGGTCCCGGGCGGCGAAGGCGAACTCGCGCGATCCCGCCGCCCCGAAGAGCGGCCGGGCCTGCATCCAGTGCGGGATCGGCAGGCCCGCCAGGCGGAGGGCGGTGGGTGCCAGATCGATGTGCTCCACGAGGTCGCGGCGGACGGTGCTGCGGGGCACGCCGGGTCCCCGGATGATGAGGGGGATCCGGAGCCCGCCGTCATAGAGGAACTGCTTGTGCCGGACATGGCTGATGCCGTGGTCGCCCAGGAATACCACCACCGTGCGCTCCAGTTCGCCGGCCTGGCGCAGGCGGTCGAGGAGGCGCCCCACCTCGTGGTCGGTATAGCGCACCGTGTCGAGGTATTGGGCCCAGTCCTCCCGGATCACCGGGTCCTCCGGCAGGATCGGCGGCAGTTCGAAGGCGTTGGTCGGTGTGGTGGAGCCCAGGGTGGATCGGACCTTTGCGGGCCATTGCGTTCCGGGCTTCTCTCCGCGGTGCTTGCCCCCATGCAACTGCACCTGGGCGAAGAACGGCATTCCCGCCGGTCGTTCGGCCCAGTGACGGGTGTCGTAGGTCCCAGCGCGGTCCCACGCGAAGTTGTAGTCGGTCTTGGCCACGCCCACCGGGCCGCCCGGCTTGAGGAAGTCGTCGATCGACAGGTTGTTCACGTGGTAGCCCGCCTCGCGGAGCATCCGGGGCACGATCGCCATGCCCTCGGGGAGGGTGATCGGGTGATGAGCGTTTCCACTGCGGTGGTTCTGGCAGCCGAGGTGCGTCTGGTAGCATCCGGTGACGAGGGCTGAGCGGCTGATGGAGCAGATCGGTCCCGTGGTGAAGGCGGCCTCGAATCGCACGCCTTCGGAGGCCAGGCGGTCGAGGTTCGGTGTCGCGATGGTTCGCTGGCCGTAGCAGGCGAGGTCCGGCGACAGGTCGTCGACGACGATCCAGACGAGGTTCGGTCGGGTTCCGGGTGAGGCGGGATCGGGGGTCGCGCCGTTGGATGTCTCGAGGGCCTCGGCAGCCAGACCTCCCACCGGCGCGGTCGTCAGCGCGAGGGTCAGCAGGAAGCTGGTGACCGCCAGGACCCACAGGAGCCGTCGGATCCACACCCCAACGAACCTGGACCGGATGCCGGAGTGATGTCGCATGAGAAGATGCCTGGACGGTGCGCCGGCCCCGGCACGGCCGTCAATCGAGCCGCAACCCGGGGCGATTGATTCTAAAACCGAGACAGGCTGTCGGGCGTCTTGAATAGACGCCGTTATGGACCCGCCAGTCGAACAGGACGGCCCACTTCACTGCCCCTGGCCCGGCGGATTCTTGAGCCGCTCGTCGTCCATGGTGAAACCCTTCACCAGATACTCGTTCAAGCGCCCGATCGCCCCCTGGCGGAACTGCGTGCCCCCATGGCGGCGCACGCGGAAACCGACCGCAAGGATGGCGTCGAGGTTGTAGTGCTCGATCTCCCGCGCCACCTTCCGTTTGCCCTCGGTTCGAACGATTCGGAATTTCCGAATAGTTGCCCCCGCCGCCAGTTCCCCCTCGGCGT